>Ga0209096_1000026_pt1 | contig 280197 bp, 309 predicted proteins | sample AD_UKC034_MetaG_FD_184407 | JGI IMG/M metagenome (GOLD analysis project Ga0209096, IMG submission 184407) | Active sludge microbial communities of municipal wastewater-treating anaerobic digesters from USA - AD_UKC034_MetaG (SPAdes) (version 2) | ecosystem: Engineered > Bioreactor > Anaerobic... | reverse complement strand
TACACTTTTCCTGCAATAGGTCTATCGGCAATAATGCTTGGGATACCTACAATAGGGCTATATTTCTTAACAAAAAATTATATCGGCAAATCTGTTAATGTTGTATTCATGTACGCTGGACTTACCGTGCTACTTCTATCATTTTTACTATTATCAACACCAACTGTTACAGCAATAAATCAGAATATGATTGACCAGAACGCAACTATGAAAGAACAGTTAAGGATAAGCGTAGAAGAGATTATCACGGGTCTTTCTGGGAGATAATATAATAATTTTTTACCATGTTTTAGTTAGTATACCTCCTATATTTTATTCATACACCTTATTATTTGTGTTATCTGCTAAATATTTAGAGGGACCAATAATCTTTTAACAGATGAAAATATAACTACTAATGGTGAAAGAATGTCTGAAACTTCATCAATGGAACATTTAATATCAAAGGAAGAGATTGAACTTTTATCTAAAACAAAAGATCTCATTGAAGAGTTACTTGATACTATTGAAGTTTTTGCTGATGAAGAAACTCTAAACGCCATAAAACATAGCGGGACTGATTTTGAAAAAGGCAACTTCGAATCATTTAGCACCAAAAAAGAGATAGAAGATTTTATAGATAGTCTTTGAATGATTAGATGTACCAGATTGATATACCCTCTTCATGTAAAAAGGACATCAAAAATGCCGATACTGAATCTAAAAAGAGGCTTAAGAGAGTAATTACTTTTCTTATGGACGATCCTTATAATGGAAAACCACTTAGATATGAGCTTAAAGGGATATGGAGTATTAGAGTTGGCAAATATAGGCTTACTTATGAGATAATCGATAACATAGTCCGTCTTCGTTCTTTTAGATTAAGGAAAAAAGTGTACGATATGAAATAAATTCCTGCCCTCTACTTTCAAGAATATATAATTCTACTTTGTTAGAACATGATAAAATTATAATATAATTGCATTCTGATGGCATCTCTATTATAAATGGGGAAATTTTATAAACAATTAAAAGCAGTTGATTATTATGAAAAAAATAAATAAAGAACAATTAATTAAGACACTTAACATACACCAGAAGGGATATGTTAATTTTGATATACCTAATCCTAAAAATGGAGAGTACCTCCTTACGGTATTTCATTTAATCTCCGGAGGAAAGTTAAACATTCTGCAGGCTGCAGCAGAAGTTGCCGCAGAGTCTTCCACAGGTACAAATTTTAATGTAAAAACAGAAACACCTTTCTCAAAAGAGATGAACGCTCTAGTTTATAAAATTGATCAGGAAAATAATCTTGTCTGGCTTGCATATCCCTGGAGACTATTTGATAGAGGAGGAAATGTACAGAATATATTGACATACCTTGTTGGAAATGTCCTCGGGATGAAGGAAGTAAGTGCATTAAAATTACTGGATGTCTGGTTTCCTCCAGCAATGCTTGAGCAGTATGATGGCCCAAGCTATACACTGGATGATATGAGGAAATATCTAAACGTCTACGATAGGCCAATTCTTGGAACTATAATTAAACCAAAAATGGGACTAACTTCAGCAGAATATGCAGAAGCGGCTTATGATTTCTGGGTCGGCGGTGGAGACTTTGTTAAAAATGACGAGCCGCAGGCAAATCAGGATTTCTGCCCATATGAAAAGATGGTAATAAATGTTAAAGCTGCGATGGATAAAGCAGTCAAGGAAACAGGAAATAAAAAAGTCCATTCATTCAATGTTTCTGCTGCGGACTTTGACACGATGATTGAAAGGTGCGAACTTATAAGAAATGCTGGATTTGAGCCTGGAAGTTACGCATTCTTAATTGACGGCATTACAGCGGGGTGGATGGCAGTTCAAACCTTAAGAAGGAAATACCCTGACGTTTTCATACATTTCCACAGGGCGGCCCACGGTGCATACACTAGGACAGAAAATCCGCTTGGTTTTTCAGTATTAGTTTTATCTAAATTTGCAAGATTGGCCGGCGCATCTGGAATTCACACAGGCACGGCCGGCGTAGGAAAAATGCAAGGTAGCCCAGAAGAAGATGTAGTTGCTGCACAGAACATTTTGCATTTTAAATCTAAGGGGCATTTCTTTGAACAAGAATGGTCAAAAATTTTTGAAGGCGACAAGGATGCCATAGCTCTTGCTCAAGCAGATACAGCACGCCACGTTATTTTAGAAGATGATAGCTGGAGAGGTATGAAAAAATGCTGCCCGATAATCTCAGGTGGTTTGAATCCAACTTTACTGAAGCCTTTTATTGATGTAATGGGAAATATTGACTTTATTACAACGATGGGTGCAGGCTGCCACGCACATCCAAAAGGCACAACAGCCGGGGCAAAGGCATTGGTCCAGGCATGCGAGGCATATCAAAAAGGGATTGACATCAAAGAATACGCCAAGAGCCACAAAGAATTGGAAGAGGCTATTGAGTTCTTCTCGAAAGGGAAGAAGTAGTTATTACTCTATAAAATCTAATACTCAATGCCTTCCCTTGCCCCAATACCTTTCTGGTAAGGATGTTTTATCTCTACTATCTCTGAGACTAGATCAGCAAGCTCAATTAACTCTTTTGGGGCTAATCTCCCCGTGAGTACAACCTCAACATGTTCAGGTTTATTTTTTAAGAGATCAATTGCCTTTTCTACATCCAATAATTTAAAGTGTAATGCGATGTTTATTTCATCAAGGATTACAATATCATACTTTCCGCCATTGATAGCATTTTTAGAAAACTCAAACGCTTCACTTACAAGGTCGATGTCCTCTTTACTTGGATTTTTGAAGTTTACAAATTTGGGTTTCCCAAAAGATACTATTTCAATGTTATCTATTTTTTCTATGGCAAAATGCTCTCCATAGGTATTTCCCTGCTTCATGAACTGTATTATTATGGATTTTAGTCCACGCCCAGAAGCTCTTAAAGTGAGACCAAATGCGGCGGTGCTCTTTCCTTTTCCACTGCCGGTATAAACTTCAATTAATCCCTTCATAACACTCTATATATTTTACACCTAATCATTTAAAAAATAAACTATAATCAAAATTATTGAGAATTCCTTAATTAAAAGCAAAGACGTTTAAATATAAAAAGTCCCCTATTCTTTCTTAATGATAGAGTTTCTTGATGTTTCCAAATTCTTTGGTGGCCACAAAGCTTTGGACAGTGCCACTATTAGAATAGAGGATGGAACGACCATAGGCATAGTTGGCCCAAACGGTGCCGGAAAGACGACTTTAATCAGGCTTCTTTGTGGAATTTTAAAACCTTCAAAGGGGCAGATAATAATTGACGGGATGGATCTCCAAAAACATCCGACAGAAATTAAGAAAAGAATAGGTTACCTCCCTGAAGAGCCTAATCTTTATGAGAGACCAAAGGCCGGTGAACTTTTGGAATACTTTGGACTATTATACGGAGTTCCTAAAGATAAAATTGATCAAAGAATTGATGAGCTACTAAATCTAGTCGGGCTATCCGATAGGAAGGATTGGAGGGTATCCTCTTTTTCCAAAGGTATGCGGCAGAGGCTTGCAATTTCAAGGGCCTTGATCCATGATCCCCAAATAATAGTTTTTGATGAGCCTACGATGGGATTAGATCCGCTCACCTCCAGGAAAATCAGGGATTTTATAAAAACACTGAAGAAAGACAAAACAATTATTTTGTGCACCCATTATATGTATGAAGCAGAACAGCTGTGCGATAAAATAGCAATCATTGACAAGGGAAAAATAAAGGCCTACGACACCATTGAAAATCTTAAAAAAATATACATCAAGGAAAAAACTTTTAAGATTGGCCTAAAAAATATGAAAAGTGAAATTCTGGATAGGATCTCTCTCGATAAAAATCTTAAAGTAGAGGAAAGGGGAGAGAATTATCTTGTCATAAAAGCCCGGGACTATGAAGACCTAAAATATGTCCTAAGGGAAGATGTCATCTATTTTGAAGATTTAACGCCCTCTCTAGAAGAGGTCTTTATTGAGCTAGTCGGTAGTAAAAATGATTAATCAGATGGTAAAATGGGAGCTTAGAAGGCTATTCAAAAATAGAAAATTCAAAATAGCCTTTACCTTGCAGCTTCTTGTAATCCTTCTCATAATCCCTCTTTTTGGCAGCTATGTAAAGGCCCTTGAAGAAGGGGGATTCTTCAATCTCTCAGTAGGTGGTAAAGGTTATCTCCCGATAGGAATCTCCTCTGAAAAAAACTCCTTGACGGATATTATCTCAGAAAACAAAAGGTTTGATATTGTATGGGTGGAAGAAAAAGAAGGACCGGAATTATTAAGAAGCGGGAGGATTTCTGCCTTTTTAGTTATAGAAAAGGAGTTTGAAGATAAAATAAGGGGCTATAGTTCTTCAACAGTTGAATTATATATAAATACTCAGAATCCAAAGGGTGTTTCTGCCTATTCGGAGCTAAACACCATACTGCTTGGTTTTAGGGATGGGGCTATAGAGGCTAGAATCAGAGATTTATCAATTGCAGAGCCCAATATAGAACTTGTTTCCCAATCACCCACAAATAACAACACATCACCCCAAAGTCAAACTACTCAAAACACAACGCAACAGCAGGCTTCAGAAAATGTAACAGATGTTTCTGATAGGCCCGCTAATTTCCAGGAGCAGATAGAAAGGACAAGACAATCTTTTGAGGATGAGCAGGGGGGCTACATAGTTCTACTAGTTCTTCTTTTGCCTCTTTTCTTAAGCGGAGGGATGCTAATTGACTTACTAATATCAGAAAAAGAGAGGAGGACTGGGGAAATGCTTTTGGCGCTCCCCATGAAAAGAGAAGAAATATTCTATTCAAAATTTATCTCTATCCTAGCAATAATATTATTCCAGCTCTTATTCTGGGTTATAGCTCTTTACTATTTTGGAAGGGTGACAAACCCCCTAATTATCCTGCCACTTACAATAACTGCGATACTGCTTCTCAGCATAACAGGTCTAATTGGAGTCTATTCAAAGAACTACAAGGATTCAGCCCTAATTGTCACTGTGACATTTATACTCCTATTTTTCTTACTGTTTGGTACGTCCACACTGTATGTTGCAGGCCTAAAGGATGCCGCTGCTATATCCCCACTATCCCTTGTTATAGCAATTGAAAACGGCACATACTCGTTGAAAGAAGCTGCCATTTCGATATTGCCTTCCCTTAGCTTTTCCATTATTCTAATTTATTTATCCACCGTTCTTTACAAAAAAGATGAGTTTTATTTTGGCCCGAGGCCCAGCATACAAGACCTTGTCTTTGAATTTGCAGGTAAACTAAGATTAAAGGGCATTGTATATAGCCCTTATTTAATAGCCCTTATTTTTGGATTTATTGCCATTTTTATATCGATAATCTTTGAAATATTCTTCGGGATTATCGCCCTCTATTTCACTGAATCAATATTTGCCATACTCTTCATATGGGCAACTATAGAAGAGTTGTCAAAAAGCATAGGCATCTTTTCAGCTGAAAAATATTTTTCCTTGAAGTGGCATGAGGGGATGCTAGCCGGCATGACAAGTGGCCTTGGATTTGCCGTTCTTGAGAATATTATCTTCACAGTCTTTGCACTAAACCTATTTCCAGATTATGCGCTTAGGGTGTTAGTTACAAGAACCTTTCTTTCAGGTGGGATCCATATTGTTTCGACTGGTGTTATCGGGATAGGAATTAGTGAGAGAAAGTACCTTCTGCCTGCATTTCTCGCAGGCATCCTGATTCACTTTATCTATAATATTATCATACTCCGGGGGGCAATATGAGAAAAGAAGTGATTTATCTTGCAGGAAAGGAGTTTAAGGACATATTGAGGGAAAAGGTCTACATACTTGCATTTTTACTACAGCTGTTCATAGTAATTGGGATAGTCCTGATTGGAACATCCTACGCCTATATCCAGACTTATGTTGACGATCCAGACAGCCAGGGTACATTTTTAGTTTACTCTGAAGTTGAAGGATTCCCCATTTACTTAAACGATGAATCAATTAAGAGTGTTGCTTTAAGAGACCCAGAGTTTAATGGGGCCCTTCCTAGAAATATCGATGGCGTTATTTGGGCCCTAGACAATGATTCTATCAAAGTACTACTAAAAAATCCAGCAACTTTTGAAGATTTGTCAGAACCAATTAAAAGAGCATACCTAAAGGCAAAATTAAAAGGTGAGCTCCCTGATGAAATCTTAAATCCCCTCTCAATTAAAATAGATCCTAAAAACTACACCTATAATCTAGCCGATCTATTCTTTGTTGAGATTATGCAAACACTATTAATACCGCTTATACTACTTCTCCCGATATTTCTTTCTATGAACATATTGTCTGATTCGATAGTTGGAGAAAAGGAAAGAAAGACTTTTGAAATATTGCTTGCATCGCCATTAAAGAGAATAGAAATTATCCTCGGCAAGATACTGCCAACCTTTGCAATCTCAATAGTTCAGATAATAATATGGGTACTAGTTTTAAGTGCCAGAGGAATCTCAATTTTTAATATACCACTCTTATTAGTATTTCTTTCAATAATCATGCTGCTCTTATTTTCAATTTCCATAGTCTTTTCAAATATTTCCTCAAATATTACGGAGTCAAATCTTTTTCTCACCCTTTTCATGATGGTTGTGACCCTCGTTATGTTCGTGCCAATCCCCTTAGAAAATCCAATATTAAAAGAGATTCTGAGCTACTCTCCAATAATCCCCCTAATCAAGATAGCTTCTAATCCCACAGTTGATTTATTGGAAATTGGAAAGTACATGGCTATTTATTCTTGGCTTTCATTAGTTTCACTGCTTATTGCCCTAAAGGGCATCGCTAAAGATGAAAATATAAGATTATAAAAAATAGTTTCAAATTATACTAATTCTAATAAAAATATAGAATAATTTTATAAACATTAGAAGCACTATAGATTTGGTGATTATTTGAAAGAAGTAAAAGTTGAAGATATTCAGAAGGAAATAGAAAAAGATATTGAAATGGGAAAAAAGATGGTAGATGAAGGAAAGAGACTTTTAGAAGAAGGTAAGTACAAGCTCAATGAAAGTAAGTCAAGGATCAGAGAGTTGGGCGACGAGGCAGGGATAAAACTAAAAGATTTTGAAGAGAAACACCACGAGGATATTGATCACGTAGTGAAAGAATCTGAAAAGGCCCTCCAGGAAACAGAAATATTTATCAGAAAATACCCAGTTATGAGTGTATTCGCAGCTTTAGGATTTGGATACCTTCTAGGCAAACTAATGAGAAAGTAAGTGGGACAATGATAGAAACAGTGCCTCTAAACAAGCTCATTGAATTACTGATAAAGTATATTGGGGTCTACGTGAAGCAGGGCGCCTCTGATGCTATCGGGGAAGCAATAAAAGAGCCTATGAATAGACTCACGAAAACTCTTTTCTTGGCAGTTGGTTCTGCGATACTCGCTTTCTCAGGTGTGGTGGCTCTTTTTATTTCGCTAGTATTCTTCTTGAAAAATGTTCTTGGTAGCTATATGATGGCCTTTTTGATTGTCGGGATAATACTAGTTATTGTAGGGGCAATATTAGGATACGGAGGGTATACTTATGGAAGAAAGGATAGAAAGGCAAGACATTGAAAAATTATTAAAGGAAATAAAGATTAGGATGGGTTCTGAAGATGATCTTTTAGGAATTATTGAAAAACATCCAGTAGCCGTCCTTCTCGCTGCTTTTGGAACAGGCGTTATTCTATCTCAAATAGACGATTTCCTGATTGAAAAGGTGGAGACGGGAAAAAGTTGTCCCGCTATTGAAGGAATTATGAAGGTTGGACTTCCTTTAATAATGAAAAAATTTATTAGATAGATTACCTATCAAAATAAATGCTCTTGCTTGAAACAGATAGTGGTATCCCCATGACTACATCGCCTTCAATGAGTCGCATCTCCATTGCTGTTGCACCAATAGAATACATTATCCTGTTATCAAGATTTAATATCTGAGCAGTCTTTGATGCACTGCCTAGTGCTATACCAAGGTCTACCAGAGCAAACGCACAAACAGGTGCAAAATAATCATTTATTTTTTTCTTTTCTGGTATTGTGCTGCAATCATACCCACACATCCCACAATTTAGACCAAGAGGCGGCTTTGCAATTGCACCGATAAGAACTATTGCATCCGATTCTAATACATTCTTTGAATCTCTCTGAAAAAATTTTAGGCCTTTTTTATCCCCATATACTTTCATTTTTTCAACTAGCTCTCTGTGGTCCTTGCTACCTTTGAAGATCGTTTTTGTTACTATGTCGTCTACTCCTTTGCCTTTGGGCGCAGTTATTGCTGCTATTTCAATTAGGCCAGCGGCAGCCTTTATACTTTCATTTATTTCTGCTGACATATCCACACCTTAAATGTTTTCGAGTATATTTATACCATTAGATTTCAAAACTTCTATTGACTTCTTTAGGTCACTTACTTTTAGAATCAATATAGCCTTTTTCTCTATCTTAGTTATAAATGCATAAGCGTATTCGATATTAATTGAAGCCTCGCTTAACAGAGTGGCGATTAGCCCCATAGACCCAGGTTTGTCTTCCATGAGGACGCCTAGAACTTCTCCCTTTCTAAAGGACATTCCAGCATCTTTCAAGAGTTTAGTTGCTTTTTCGTTATTGTCTGTTATCATTCTTACAAGGCCAAATTCTCCAGCCTCAACTAGCTGTAAAGCCCTGATATCAACGCCGTTTTTCCCAATAATATTACAGAGCTCTGCAAGCCTCCCAGGCCTATTGTCAATAAAAACACTTATCTGCTCTACCATTTCAACACCTACATATCCTTTCTTAAATCAATTACTCTTTTTGCTTTCCCCTCAGGTCTTGGTATCTGGCCTGGCTCGACTAGTTCAACATCAACACTTAAGCTCAACATTTCAAAGAGCCGTTTCTTGATTTCTTTTTCAAGCGTTATAAGTTCTGATATACTGTCTGAGAAAATTTCATTTGTAACTTCAACTTTTATCATCAGACTGTCTAAAATATCTCTATCGACTATTATCTGGTAATGGTCACCAACGCCTTTTAACGCCATTAGGACCTCTTCTATCTGACTTGGGAAAACATTGACTCCTCTGACTATTAACATATCATCGCTTCTTCCTGTGATCCTCCCAATTCTAGGATGCAATAATCCACAGGCACATTCTTCCCATGTTATCCAAGATAAATCTTTTGTTCTATACCTCATGACTGGCATTGCCTCTCTCTGCAGCGTTGTGAAAACTAGCTCACCTTTTCCCTCACCATCTACATCTGTCTTATTCCCATCTTTATCAATTGTCTCGACAATAAAGTGGTCAGACCATGTGTGAAGCCCGTTGTGCTCAGAGCACTCAATACCGACACCAGGCCCGCAAAGCTCAGTAAGCCCGTATATATCAAAGGCTTCAAGGCCAAGGCCTTTTTCTATCCTCTTTCTCATATTTTCCGACCAGGGCTCTGCGCCAAATACCCCCCTCTTTAAAGATAGTTCATCGAGTTTTAGGTCAGTAGATTTGATAACTTCTGAAAGCATCAATGCATAAGATGGCGTGCAGGCAAGTGTAGTTGTTTTCATGTCCTTTAGTATCTTAATCTGCCTCATCGTGTTTCCACTGCTTGTAGGGATTACTGCAGCTCCCAATCTCTCTGCGCCATAATGAAGACCCAAGCCTCCTGTGAATAATCCGTATCCATAGCTAACTTGAACTAAATCTTTATGGGTTGCACCAACTGTTTCAAGGCACCTCTTATTTAGCTCAGCCCATAATTCTATATCCCTCTTGGTATATGGCACAACTGTTGGAATACCGGTCGTACCTGAAGAGGAATGGAATCTTACAACATTATCAATGGGCGTAGCTATCAAGCCATATGGGTAGTGATGCCTAAGGTCTGCTTTAGATAGAAAAGGAAGTTTAGATATATCATCCAATCCTTTGATATCTTCAGGTTTTACACCTGCTTCTTTCATTTTTTGTTTGTAGTAAGGGAGATTATCCCATGAATATTTGACATTTTTAACAAGGAGTTTTCCTTGGGATTTTCTTATTTCCTCAATCTTTTTTTGCAATCAATCCCTCCAAGAAAATTATAACTGAACACGACCTCTTAATCTGAGTATATATTTTTATCGTATCGATTATTTTAGAATAAGATAAAAGCTTTTATAAAACCTTAGTCTCATGAACTTAAGAGAATATGTCAGAACAAAATCTAATCCCTTTTAAAGTAAAAAAGACTTTTAGCCTTCATAATAAAACATATGAAGAAGGGAGGGATTATGACCTTCATTTTCTTGAAGTTGAAGTTTTAATAAATGAAGGATTGGTAGATATAGTACCATTAAACTCCGTAGATTACAGGAAAATGTTAAAGGAAGAGGGATCCTCAGAAAAGATGCTAGAGTTGGAAGAAAAATTTTATGCCTTTGCGAGGATATCCCAGCGATACCTAAAAAGTAAAGAAAATCTATCTCAAATTGATAAAAAGGCATATAGCGACAGTGCTACCGCATTAAGAAACTTCCTAAGGTTTAGGGCCGAAAAAATTTTAAAAGCCCTCTTAATTGAAAATCAAAAAATTGAAGTCCATGAATCGGAGTTAATTTTCAGTTCATTGATTGGTGGAGAAATATCAAAGTGGATAAAATTTAATGAGAGTATCGTAAAGGGAGAAAAATATGAAATATAGCTACGAGGAAGTTGTTGATAGGTTCAAGGAGTTCTATGAAGCTTATCCTGATGTGAGTGAACCTAAGTACAAAAAGCTTATAGACAAAATGAAGATGGAAGGAAAAAGCTCCCTTTATATCGATTTTGATGATGTTATTGATTTTGACTTTGACCTTTCAGAACAAATTTTGAAGGAACCTGAACAAATTCTAACAGGTCCAAGTGTAGCTTTAAAGGAAGTTTATGGTGCTGAGACTGAGAAAAGGCTCACGGCCAGATTTGTCGATTTGCCCCCAACTGAGAAGATTGATATTAGAGATATCAGAGCTATACACATCAATAAATTTATCCAGATTGAAGGTGTTGTAAGGAGGACTACAGAAGTTAAACCTGAAGTAGTCGAGGCTGTGTTTAGTTGTGAAAGGTGTGGGGAGTATCTTACTGTTATGCAAGATTCACCGAGTTTCAAAACTCCAGTGACTTGTTCAAATCCGGCTTGTGGGAGAAACGGTCCTTTCAAGTTGGTAAAGGCTTATTCAAAGTTTGTTGATTGGCAAAATATAAAGATTCAAGAGAAGCCTGAGAAATTAAAGGGAGGTCGACTTCCCTGGATTATGGATTGTATAATCAAGGACGATATAGTTGATACCGCTCAGGCCGGAAATGTTGTAAATATAGTTGGTATTCTAAAAACAGTTCAGGAAAATTGGCCCAAAAGCGGGGGCAAGAAAACTACCTTCAATAAATCCATAGAAGTTAATAGTATTGGGATAAAAGAGAAGGATATCCAAGATTTAGAACTATCAGAGGAGGATGAAGAAAAGATATTGGAGTTGGCCTCTGATCCTAAAATTTGCGAAAATATAACAAATTCTATTGCCCCTTCAATTTTTGGAAATCAGCATGTTAAGTATGCTGTTGCATTACAAATGTTCTCAAGTGAGGCAAGGGTCCTGCATGACAAAACAAGAATAAGAGGAGATTCACATATACTCCTCGTTGGTGACCCTGGAGTTGCCAAATCACAGATTCTTAAATATATTAATCTTGTTGCACCAAGATCAATTTATACAAGCGGTAAAGGAACTTCTGCCGCTGGTCTTACTGCCGCCGTCATAAGGGACGAAAGCTCAGGTAGCTTTGCACTTGAAGCTGGCGCCCTTGTTATTGCAGACAATGGTATTGCCTGTATCGATGAAATTGATAAAATGTCTAATGAAGACCGTTCATCGATTCACGAAGCTATGGAACAGCAAACTATCTCAATTGCTAAAGCAGGCATTATTGCAACTTTAAACGCTAGGGCTTCCATACTTGCAGCTGCAAATCCAAAGAGAGGAAGATTCGATAGCTATAAACCTCTTGGGGAGCAGATAGACCTTTTGCCTACCCTCCTTTCAAGGTTCGACTTGATTTTCATATTGACAGATAAACCAAAGGAAAGTGAGGATAAAAAAATTGCAGAGCATATATTAAGACTTCATTCAAATGAAATAGATTCAATAATGCCGGTATTGGAAACTGAGGATATAAGGAAATATGCCATTTATTCAAAAAAGACCATCAAGGAGATTACTTTAACAGATGAAGCAAAAAATAGGCTTCTAGAGTTTTATGTCAGTATAAGGAAAAAGGGCGAAGAGAAAAATACCCCGATCCCCATCACTGCAAGACAGCTTGAATCTTTGATAAGATTATCAGAGGCAAGGGCTAGGATGAGATTATCGAATAAAGTTATGGTCGAAGATGTTGAAGATATTATTCAGTTATACATGAAATCAATTGAAGAGATAGGCAAAGATCCAGAAACTGGAGAGATAGACATAGACATGATTATGACTGGCAGACCAAAATCCCAGAGGGACAAAATAACTGTGATAATGGACATCATTTCTAATTTAGATAAGAAGAGCAACAATGAAGGTGCTCTTACAAGCGAAGTCTATGAAGAAGCAAGAGCAGAGAATATCAGTGATTCATTTACCCGTAAGATAATTGATGAGTTAAAGCAGAAGGGAGACGTATATGAGCCAAGGCCAGATAGGCTAAAATTGACTCTATTATAAGGAGATCTTAATGTACAACAGAGGGAGAAACTCAGAAGTATCATTGGTAAAGAAATTATGGGAAAACGGATATGCCGCCCTTAGGATGCCTGGTTCTGGAAGGGGGCAGCTATACCCTCATCCCGATATAATCGCAGGTAATGGTAAGAAATACCTTGGAATAGAAGTAAAGATAAGGGCAGAGGAGAGATGCTATTTCAAAGATGAAGATGTTGAAAAGCTAAAGGAGTTCTGCAACACATTTGGCGCTGTGCCATACTTTGCAGTGAGATTTGTCAGAAGATGGCGTTTTTTTGAAGTTAAAGATTTAGAAAAAACACCAAGTGGATATAGGGCTTCTTTTGGAAAAGGCCAGGAATTCTCTAAGGTCATAGGGGACGAAAATGATCGTTAGGAATGTAGGGCCAGATGACATATATACAGTTATAGATTTAGAATACCAGAATTTTGATTACCCTTACCCACCCGAGGTAATAAACTTTCTATATGAATTCCACAGAGATACTTTTCTTGTTGTAGAAAATGACAAAGTTGTTATTGGATTTGTAATAGGTATAGTGCAGAAAAGAGAAGGGCATATACTAGTAATTGCAATAAGAGATGATTACAAAAAAAAAGGCGTGGGAACATTTCTTATGAAAAGATTGATCGACGTCTATAAGAAAAAAGGTATAACTCGATTAAAACTTGAAGTTAGGGCCAGCAATGTTGCCGCACTATCAATGTACAGAAATCTTGGATTTAAGATTACTAACAGATTAAAACATTACTATGAAAACGGAGAAGACGGATTACTTCTAAGAAGAGAAAATCTTTAAGTTTGCTTTTCCTTGCCAACGTATTTTATCTTTTTTAGTGGACCTTCGTAGTAAATCTCAATTTCTTTTTCAAGATACTCGTAAAGGTATCTCTCTACTGTGCTTCTAGGAATTCTTGTTTCATTTACAAGTTCTTGAATAAAGTAATCTTTACCTGATTTTGTCCTTTCTTTAAGAAGATTTCTAATATAATCAATTCTCTCGTTTCTCAACTCAAACTGTTTTCTCCAACCCACATTTATCACCATCGATTACACATATTGAACGATTAATCTTTAGTTATTAGTATTTAGTTACTCTTACTATATAAAGTTTTCGGTAATTAAAATTAATAATTGAGATTTAATATAGTATTTTATTGGTTAAAAAAAATAATTATAATGAATAACATTAAAAATCAAATATCAATATTATCGATAAACAATAGAAATAATCAAAAACTAATTTAAAACATTCTTTTCAATGATAAAAAAAAGATGCCCAAAAGATTTATTTAGGGTTTGTATATCTGTTCTTTCGAGGATAACATGTTTAAAAATATTGTCATTGTAGGAACAGGTTACGTTGGGATCCCTGTTGCCGCTATGTTTGCCGATAAAGGTTTCAATGTCGTTGGGATCAACAGAACAAAGGAAAAAGTGGATCTTATAAACAGGGGATTATGCCCTATAGAAGGGGATGAGCCAAATTTACCAGAGCTTATTGAAAAAGTAGTAAAGGGCAAAAAACTTGTCGCAACTACAGATTATTCTGCATGTAAGACTGCTGACGCGATATTAATCTGTGTCGAAACTCCTTTTGACTCTGACAAATGGGAACCAAAGTATGATTCATTGAAATCGGCTCTAAAGAGTGTGGCTGAAAACATGTCAAAAAACTCATTGGTCATTGTTGAGTCAACTATAGCCCCTACGACTATGGAAACTTTAGTAAAACCAATCCTAGAAAACACTTCAAAGATGAAAGCAGGCAAGGATTTTTTACTTGGTAACTGCCCTGAGAGGGTAATGCCTGGAAAGCTTCTCTATAACATAGAAAATCTGTCTAGAGTATGTGGCGGAATAAACGAAGAAACAAGAGAGAGAATGCTTCAACTTTATTCCCATATTGTCAAAGGAGAACTTTATCCAACAGACTGCATTACTGCTGAAGTCGTAAAAACAGCGGAAAATGCATACAGGGACGTTGAGATAGCCTTTGCTAATGAAGTTGCATTGATCTGTGAAAAACTTGGGATCGACGTCTACGAAGTAAGGGAATTAGTAAATAAAGCGCCATACAGGAATATGCATTTACCCGGTGCAGGTGTCGGTGGGCACTGCCTCCCAAAAGACTCACTATTACTTTCTTACGGGGTAAAAGGTATATTAACTCCTGAACTTATGATACTAGCAAGGAATCTAAACAAAAAGATGCCATTCCATACCGCTGGCCTTTTGATAGATGCCTTAAAAGAAAAAGGAATGGATGTTAAAGGCAAAAATATTACGGTATGCGGATTTGCCTACCTAGAGAATTCTGATGATACAAGAAATACCCCTTCTTTAGGAGTGATTAATACACTAAAGGGAAAGGGTGCAATTGTTGAGATTCATGATCCCTTCGTAAAAAGCTATGAAGGACTTGAAATAAAAAAGGAGTTTTACAGTTGTGTAAAAGACTCAGATGCCCTAGTATTTGTCACAGCACACTCTGAATACAAAAATCTTGACCTAAGCAAAATCAAGGAATTAATGAAGACCCCAATAATAATTGATGGAAGAAATATCTTTGACAAGGAAGAAATGATAAAAAAAGGGTTCCTTTACAAAGGCGTTGGAAAAGGATAAATTAAATTTTTATTATTTTATTAGTCATATAGGAATCTATTGCTGAGATTGCAACTTTAAGCGCATGAAGCCCTTCCTCACCAGAAACGGGAGGTGCTGTATTCTTTTTTAGATAGTTGATAAAACAATCAAGCTCTATTGTCAATGGCTCCTTTCTTTCAATCTTCGCATCCTTTTCCCACTCTTTATCAAATAAAACAAGCTTTTGCTCAATATAATCAACTTCAGCTATTCCCTTATCTGCGACAACAGTAAGGCTCCTCACTTTATGCGGGGTATGCCAGTTGGTATCAATTAATCCAGTACACGTATTTCCAAAAGTCATGAGAATTGTCGCAAAGTCCTCAAAAGGGTGAATTCTTTTACCGCCTGTTGCGTATACTGTTTTTACTTTTTCTTCCAGTAAAAAAGACATTATGTCGATGTCATGAACGCCTAAATCAATAATAATTCCCACATCCCTTATTCTGGGATTGTAAGGTCCGACCCTCTTTGAAGACATTGTGACAACTTTTCCAAGTGTGTCATTTTTTATTAATTCCTTTAGCTTTTGGATAGCTGGATTAAATCTTTCGATGTGGCCAACTGAAAGCTTTACATCTTCTTTCTTTGCCCTGTCAATTATTTCCTTGCCGTGTTCAACAGTATCTGCGATGGGCTTTTCAACCAGGATGTCAACACCGTTTTCAATAAGATAGTCACATACCGTCTTATGGAGTTTTGTTGGAACGGCTACAACAGCAGCATCTATCCCTTCTTTAACAAGCTCTTTATAATCCAGAAAACTTTTAGTGTTAAAAGTATTTGATAATTCAGAAACTCTTTTTTTGTCAATATCTGATATACCAACTAGCTCAACATCCATCGATGCAAGATTTCTTATGTGGTGGCCCCCCATAACTCCGGCGCCTATTACTCCAATTTTAATCATTTGAATTCCTCAAAGAACGAAACAATACGTTCAATTTCTTCTTTATTTAATAATGGGTGAACAGGTATTGATATTACTTCCCCTGCGGCTTTCTCTGTTTCTATTAATTTATCCTTGTACCCAAGTTCAATGTATAAGGGCTGCTTATGCAAAGGCATTGGGTAGTAAATCCCATAGCCTATCCCTGCTTTTTCAAGACCTTGGATTACTTCATCCCTTCTGCCATCTTTAATTCTCAAAGTATACTGGTGGAAAACATGCTCTTTGTTAGGGGTAGTTTTTGGGCATTGCAAGTAGTCTAGTTTTGATAATTTTTTTGAAAAATATTCTGCATTTTTTTGTCTAGTTTTATTAAATCCGTCAAGTTTTTTCAGCTGGCAAATGCCGATAGCTGCACAAATATCTGTCATCCTAAAGTTAAATCCCAGTGCATCATAATAGTACCTTTTCTCTTGGCCATGGTTTCTGTACTTTCTTGCTTTTTCATATACAGATTTGTCATTAGTTGTAATCATTCCGCCTTCTGAAGTTGTCATATTTTTTGTTGGATAGAATGAAAAGCATCCAGTTCCAAATGAACCCACCTTTTTCCCATCAAATTTTGCTCCGTGTGCTTGGGCAGCATCTTCTATCAAGATTAGATTATGGTCCTCGCATATCTCATTTATTGCCTTTAGGTCTGCCGCTTGCCCATATAAGTGAACGGGCATTATTGCCCTTGTCTTCTCGGTAATTTTATCTTCTATCAAAGAAGCGTCTAAATTAAAGGAATTTGGATCTATATCAACAAAAACAGGTTTTGCGCCTGTGAAAAGAACAGAATTAGCTGTTGCAACAAAGGTAAATGAAGTAGTTATGACCTCATTTCCCTTTCCTATGCCATTTGAAAGAAGGGCAACATGCAAAGCTGTTGTTCCGTTAGAGGTAGATATTGCATGTTCTGTTCCGATATAATCTGCAAATTGTTTTTCAAATTCATCGACTTTTTTTGATTGGGCAATATTTCCACTCATTAGTACAGATTTGACAGCTTCTATTTCCTCTTGAGCTATAGATGGTTTTGCAATTGGTATCATTTTATTCCTCTAAAAGTTCATAGTCATCTTTGTTCAAATAAAATTTAGTTTTGCATACTGTGCATTTCATTAAAACTTTATCCTTCTCGTCGCCAATTTTGACTGCTTTTCTGCCACATTTGCAGACAAAACCTTTGAGCTTTGCAGGATTTCCAAACACAAGCCCATATGCTGGAACATTCTTTGTAACTACTGCACCGGATCCCACCATGGCATATTCTCCGATAATAGTTCCGCATATAATAGTGGCATTGGCACCAATGGAAGCACCTTTCTTAACGAGAGTAGTAACAAGCTCCCAGTTACTGTTGAAAGCTCTTGGATATAAATCATTTGTAAATGTCATGTGAGGGCCTAAAAAAACATCTTCTTCAACTTCGACGCCATGGTAGACAGAAACACCGTTCTGAATCTTAACATTGTTCCCAATCTTCACATCAAAGTCGATGTAAACGCACTTGCTTATGATGCAGTTGTCACCTACTTTTGCACCTTCCCTAATCTGTGATTGATGCCACACTTTGGTATTTTTCCCAATTATAGCACCTTTAGAAATTTCAGCAGTTTCATGAACAAAGTAATCTGCCATAGAAAAATAGTATAATAAAAAGAATTTAAAATTATCTGATGGTTATCTTGGTAAAACGTACAATACCCCAGCTATACCAGACATGACAGAAAACAAGTAACATAGAAGTATGGCTTTTTTTTCAGTCATAGGGAAATAGTAAGGTAAAAACCACTTCACTGTAAGATTATTCGGGACGTGAAGTATTCCGTTCTCGTCTACTTTTCCAAATTTAATATGCGGATACCCTCTTATTTTCCAGTAGACAAACATTAGGAAGTTGATTATATGGGGTATTAGTATTATTACCCCAAATATCTCCATATTCTGGAATATAATAAATCCTCCAAGAGCACCCCCAATCATAAGAGTGCCGATATTTCCCAAGAATATCCTTGAAGGGTATTTATTGAAGTACATGAAAGCTATCATTGCCCCTAGTATCGGTGCGATATAAACAAGGCCAATGTAATCATATTTTATAAAAGATGCTATGGCTGAGAACGCCAAAAGTATTGTGGTGACGCCCCCTGAAATCCCGTTGAATCCTGAATGCATATTTACTAAGTTTGAAACAACCATGACGTAAAGGGGGGCTATGATATAGGAGAATAATATCCCGAGTTCTATCTCTATGAATAAAAGTGAGAGATTTGTATCAAGATTTAGGAGCGCTATCGGAAATGCTAAAAAGAAAGGGGCAATGAGTTTTATTTTCCTCCCCACATTCACAAGGTCATCCACCAATCCAAAAATAGCATAAATAAAGATCACAAAATAAAATATCAAAAGTTCCTCAATCTGCGGGAAAAAAAGCTGGATTATAATCAAAGAGGATAGAACCCCCATTAGTATAGGAAGACCTCCCATTGTTGGAACAAGAGTTTTTTTAGTTTTATAGTAATCTTTTACCACGTGGCCTTCTTCTGCAAATTTATGAATGAATTTAGGTATAAGAAAAAAAGTAACTAAAAAACTGACAGTTATAGAAATAAAAAAAGTTAAGTAAGTTTGCATAGTATCAGCTGTTATCTTAATATTCTATAAATCTTTACATAGCCGTTATCGTATACCAGATTATAGTTTTGAAGACCGTCCTCGTAAACAATAAGTCTTGAAAATAAAGTATCTTTTATAGTTTCAGGCATCATGATAGCATTTTGAGGTGTGATGTAAATTATCTGGGGTATCGATTGGAAAGTATACTGAACATTCTCATATACAAAGTTCTTTTCATTCGGATTTTCAATGACAAAGTTTGAAACGCCGTAACGCTGATTATTCTGCTCTATGTAACAGTAAGTATTTGTATCGCCAGTGACTAGGAAAAGTCTAGTTGCACCGCTTTCATATACATATGTAGTTGCATTGTTCAATTTTGATGTACCTTTGAAATAGAAATAAGCAGTTCTAAACGTATCCCTTCCTATCACGCTGTTAAGTACGCTAGTTTTAACTAAAAGGCTCTGGTCCACAAGAACATAGTTCATCTTAAAATTATTCCCAGTTGCCCTGTATGCTTCTTGCTCCATTGCTGTAATCTTCTGAATACCGGTGGAATCAGTAGCTCCAAGAAACTCTCCAAACCCGCTTATCCATGGATCCATCCCGCTTCGCATACCATCTGAAATTGTTCTCCTTCCTCCAACTGTCTGTATCCAGTACCCATAATCCCACCAGTTGCAGACTATTTCTTCCTGCGGGGTATTCTCATTTAACCACAGGAGTGCAGAGAGCCAGTTGTCATCAAGGTGAGGGGATTGAGAAGTCCTGTATGGGATTGAACCGCCATACCTCTGATCCAAAGGATTATAGAGAGACAGAGAACTGAATATAATAAGAGCAATTATAGTGATAGGAAGTGCCTTCTCTTTTGAGAACTTACTTGTTAAGAAGTCATAAATTCCCATAAATCCAAATGCAGCTATTATTGCAAAGGTAATACCCCCAAAGAATGCGTTTCTTAGCATCTGGTAAGACATGAAAGTATTAAATGCAAAAGCTGACAAAATAAAGAGAGTTTGTTTGGCATTTTTATTATTAAGAATCTGGAATATTCCGTATACCGCACCTATTACCGCCATTATCGGGAATAAGTAAAATTTATCCAAAAAGTCAGAGAATGTACTTGACTGGCCCTGGCCGGATATCCCGCTGATATCGATACTCTTGAATAGATATCCCAATATGTTGTAGTTTAGCACAAACTCAGCTATTGCAATAAGGATGACAGAAAGCACAGCCATAAAAACAATGTAATATCTCCTGTCTTTCGCAAAATACCCAGATAAATTAATGATGGATGCAAACCCCAGTCCTAGTAGTGCAAGATAAATTCTAAGCGACTCCAATTTATACGTAGGTATCAAAAAGTTGGCATAAATCAATGAAACAAGACAAACTCCCACCAAAATCCACATATCGATGTCCTTTATAATTCTGTCTTTGAGTGTAAGATTTTTGATTTTTTTAGTTTCTTTGATGAAAGGTTTGAAAAGGACATAAGTTGCAACTATTAGGGGAATAAAGAAGAAATTACCAAATGTGTTTGCGTATAAAATCAAAACTATAAGAGATAGTACTCCATATAATATAGTTTTGTTTCTTTCCTTTTCTTTAATGATAAACATGGCTAACAGCATGAAAAGAATAAAGAAAAATGAGCCGACTGTATCCTTCCACAATCCCCCTCCGGCAGTCCTGTAGATAAAAGCAGGCATTATTGCAAGGAAGAAAGATGATATAACTGCGACATATTTATTTCCCCATGCTTTTAATGCAACAAAGTATATCAGGATTGCGCCTATTACACCTATGAATATCGGGAGATACATATGGACTTTCAGGAGATCGGCGCCAGTTACCTTTGATAAAATTGAGGTCAATATAGGGAGACCTTGCAAGTCTTCAGCCACAAAGGATCTGGCAACAGTTGGTGCCATTGGGTCTATCTGGGGGATCCCCCCGGATAGGTAGTAAGCAGCTTCTCTTAAGAAGAAATACGGGTCATAACCCAATAATCTATTAAATCTTAGAGGCCAAGACCTCATAAAATATCCAATAACTACAGACAGTGCGAGACCGATAATGATAAGATAATTATCAAAACTATTAATTCCCTTAAAAGAAAATTTTTCTTTACTAATGATTTGTTTATCTTTTTTCCCCTTAGATTTGACCATAAAAACTCCCTACTTAACTCGTTTGAAAATAATTTAAATAATTAACTGAAAAAAAGAATATAAAAATAAAAAAGAATTAGTTCTTCCGTCTTCTGAAGTAGTAATAGACTAATGCTGCTGCGCCCAATACACCAGGAACCTCAAATCCAGGTACGCCTTTGATAGGTGAGCTTGATTCTTGCTCAACTGTGACATAGATTACATCTCTGTCTGTTTCTCCGTTGTTATCTGTTACAACTAGAGTCACTTTGTAAACGCCCGGTGTTGCATATGAGTGGAGAGGCTCCTTTTCATCTGAATCCCTATCATCTCCAAAGTCCCATGCATATTTTGTTATTGTTCCGTCAGAATCTGTAGATTTTGAAGCGTCAAAGTGTACTGCTTCGCCAACTTTTACTTTGGCATCGCTTCCAGCATCTGCTTTTGGAGGTTTATTTGTAGTAGCCGGCGGCGTAGTTGAATCTTCTGTGATTATGGCAATAGCTGTATCAGTATTTGTGGCTCCATTGTTATCTGTGACTGTTAGCGAAACAGTATATGTTCCAGGTGAGGCGTATACATGGCTTACTATTGATCCAGCTGAACTACCTCCATCTCCAAAGTCCCATGCATAGCTAACTATGGTGCCATCTGAATCAGTAGAGCTAGAACCATTAAAGCTGACTGACTGACCAACTTTTGAAGTTTTGTTGGCACCTGCATTTGCCTGTGGAGGATTGTTTGAAGGTGTTGGTGTAGGTGTTATAGACACAGTTAAGGTTTGAGTACGCTCATTATTTGTTTCAGTTTCCTCTGAAACTGTATTTGACGGATCTATGCCTGCTTTTACAGTCGTAGAACCTTCGGGGAGTATCAGGGATGGAAAATTAACTGTGGCTGTTGATCCAGCAGGCATATTAACATTTCCAGTACCATCAAACTTAGTAACTCCGTTAAACCAAATCTTTAGTCCAACTTCTCCAGTGTAATCCCCTGCACCACTGTTTGCAATGGTCACCACGACCATATTGGAAGCGCCTTTTTCGATATTAGTAATTTTTAAATCAGGTTTGCTAGATGGAGAACTATAGAAGTATAATAAAGTGGGGTTGTTGAAAGTAATCCTATCAACTTGGCCATCGTTGTCTGTTGTAGTTGTATATTCTATCCTAAACTGCAGATTTTTCTTGCCGGATGCAACTGCATTTGCGAGTTCAGACTTAACGTCCATCACGTCACTTGGAGCCGAGCCACCAGACCATACTGTCGATAACTTTGGCCCATTAAAATCAGATACTGTTAAACTAGTCCCATAATCTACATTATACACCCTTAGATTACCTAAAGTAGCAAAAGGATTGCCTAAAGTTATTGTATTATCTGTGAGCCCAAGAGTTGCAGAAGTGATAGTAGAGCCTGCAGGGATGGAAGATATGTCAAAACTCAAGAAACATCTGACTTGCAAGTTTCCAGCTTGATCTCCTGCTGTATACGTTCCGCTACCATAACTTGACCCCGAACTTGTCAAGCTTCCGCTTAACCCAGCATCGGGTGTATGTAATAGCAAGGGAAGTAATGGAAGAGGGTCTATGACAAATGGTACACTTGTTGTAGTTGTTAAAAGTCCAAGAAACAAAGTTGTTGCTAAAATTAAAGATATTATTTTTGTTTTGTTTTTCATAATTTCACCTATATTGTCCCGTTATTATTAGAAAAAGGAGATATTTAAATCTTATTATAGGTTAATCATGATTTTAATTTCTTAGCTGCAGTTTTTAGAGCAATTAGAATACTTTTTTGGGGCATTATCGTAACTACTGGGATCGTCACGACTTTTTCTACAATCGAGCTTACTATCGGAGCACAAACAAGTGCACTTGCACCATCCCTTTCTGCCCGAATAGACTGAATAAATACTTCTTCGATGCTAGTTGCAGAATACTCCTTTATCAGATATTTATTATCGCTATCTGAAACATAACTCTCATCAAGCATGTTAAGAACAGGCCTTGAGGCAATCAATGCAATGAATTTATTATTTTTTTCTTCTCCTTCTTTTAGGACTTCATGAATCTTTCTTAGTGTTTTGAGGTTTGGTTCCCTGTCACCGGAAAAAATCTTATAGATAGTTGGAAGTGGTATTCCCGAAATTTCAGAAAAATTTTTGATGCTCCCAAAGCTTTTTACTAAAAGTGATTCCAATTCAACTTTAAATCTATCATTAGTAAAAAATATGATTTCCTTTAATCTTTCTGATTCTGTATACCCCAACTTATCACCTTAATGTATATTAAAAGTTCTCATATTTATACTTTTGGGTAATAATTTTATACTATAATAGAAAAATTTATATATTAGAATAATGATTACCATACAGGTGAATTAAATGAAAAAAATATTTGGGATAATCGCTTCTATCTTGATTGCTTCGACACTCCTCTTAGGATGTGTAGGGCAAGGAACAGATGATACAAAAAAAATGACCGAACTTAAAATAGGTTACCAGCCAAGCACCCACCAGATTGCAGAAATGATTGCAATGGAAAAGGGGTGGTGGCTAAACGACCTTAAGAAGTACGGGATTGAAAAAGTAACAGATTATGAATTTCCTTCTGGGCCTCCAGAAATGCAGGCAATGCTAGGTGGGCAGATTGACATAGCCTATGTAGGTGCAACACCCCCAATACCAGCAATTGACCAAGGCCTAGATGCTAAAATAGTTGCTGCTGCCCAGACACAGGGATCAGATATAGCCATATGGCCAGAAAGTGAATATACTGGCCCGTCGTTCTTTATAGGGAAAAAAATAGGTACATTTCCACCTGGATCAATACAGGATATGGTATTAAAGAAATGGTTAATGGACAACGGAATAGATGTTTCAAAAGTGGATATAAAAGCCATGGGGCCGGGAGATGCAACTACCGCTTTAACAGCAAAACAAATTGATGCAGTGTTCTTACCCCATCCTTCACCTGCTCTTCTAGAAATAAATGGTAATGGAAAGAGCGTCGTTGAGTCCGGTGAAATGTGGCCTGGCCATGCCTGTTGCGTACTTTTAGTCAGCGGAAAACTGATGAGGGAGAATCCAGAACTCGTAAAGGAAATTATAAACACTCACATCAAAGCCACAGAATATATCAAAGACAATCCTGAAGAGGCAGCAGAGATAGCTTCAAGGAAACTTGGATTGAGCAAAGAAGTTGTCTTGTATTCTATGAAAAACTCGGACACAACATTCATTCACAATCCACACGACATAGTTATTTTCATGGAAGCATATGCAAAAGAGCACTACGATCTTGGGTACACAAAAAAACTTCTTACTGTAAACGACCTTGTAGATACAAAGCTTTACGACGAAGTCTCTAAAAAATAAAGGATAAATATTTAAATAAATTTTTTACTTTTTATCCAAATGAATGAATACGATAATTTTCTAAAAAAGTATAGGATTTATACTATAATTTCACTTGGCGTAGCAGTTGCCATATGGCAGATTATTGCAGCCCTTATAGTAAAAAATCCTTTTATTCTACCAAGTTTCACGGAAACGATTACATCTTTATACGATTTGATAGTAAGAATGGAGATATTTGCTGATTTAGCCATAAGTTTATACCATTTTGCAATAGGAATGTTCTTTGCGATTATTTTTGGTATACCTATTGGGATGGCAATGGGCTGGTTTAAGAAAATAGACAATTTGATGGACCCTTTAATTGAATTATTAAGGCCTGTCCCACCTCTCGCATGGATACCTTTTGCAATAGTCTGGTTTGGATTGACCCACCAGTCTGCAGGATTTATTATTTTTATCGGGGCATTTTTCCCAATACTTACAAACACTTATTCAGGGTTTAGTAGCGTCCCAAAAACCTTAGTTGAAGCGGCGAAGGTTTTAGGATGCACCAAAAATAAAGACTTACTCAAATCAGTTGGTCTTCCCTCCTCATTTCCAGATATAGCCGTTGGACTACGAGTTGCAATGGGAATAGGTTGGATGTGCCTTGTTGCGGCAGAACTTTTTGGGGTTAGTAAAGAAGGGCTTGGATATAAAATTTGGTGGTATTATTACCTCCATAGAATGGATAACGTTCTTTCTTATATGATAGTCTTAGGCCTTATAGGACTAGGAATAAACTGGGTATTCAGATACGTTGTGGAGAAAAAACTTCTCAGGTGGATGGAGGGGACTGTATATTAATCTCTGCCATAAGTTCTTCCAATATATCTTTCCTTAACATTACAAATTCTGTATTGGTCCTATTTCTCTTTCTAGGAAGAGCTATCTTAAATTCCTTTTTTATTTTTGCAGGCCTTTTGGTTAAAACTAAAACCCTATCCCCAAGGTAAACTGCCTCGTCAACATTGTGTGTGATAAATATAATTGTTTTTTTTGTTTCAGTCCAGATTCGTAAGAGCTCATCTTGAAGAATATTTCTTGTCTGCGCATCTAGTGCCCCAAATGGTTCGTCCATAAGTAAAACATCAGGGTCATTGACTAAGGCCCTTGCAATTGCCACTCTTTGCTTCATTCCCCCTGATAATTGGTGAGGATAACTGTTCTCATATCCGCTCAATCCTACCATTGAAATAAATTTATTAGATAACTTTTTTCTTTCTTCAGGGGGTAGGCCCTTGTACTCAAGACCAAATTCAACGTTTTTCTGGACCGTTCTCCATGGAAACAATGCAAACTCTTGAAAGACCATCCCTTTTTTTGAAGATGTGGATTCCACTTTTTTCCCATCAAGAAGCACTTCCCCGGAGTCAGCTTGTTGCAAGCCTGCTATGACCCTTAAAATTGTTGTTTTACCGCAACCTGAAGATCCAACTATGGAAAGAAATTCACCCTCGTAAACATCAAAACTAACATCTTCGATTACAGGCAGAGGTTTCCCATCGTCAGAATTAACAAAACTCTTTGATATATTATTTACCTCAACCTTTATTTTATTCATATACATTGTCTTGTAAAACTACTTTTAAATTTTGCCATGATTCAATTTATAAAGAAAGAGCTTTTTTTATCTTTATGAAGATAATTGGAGTTTATGGCTTTAAGAAATCAGGAAAGACCACAGTTGTAACTTCAATTATCAATGCCCTGGCCAAAGAAGGATATTCTGTTTCATCCGCGAAAAGCATCCATATTGATAACTTCTCTTTGGAGACTGAAGGCACAGATACATTCAAACATCACGATTCTGGTGCAAAAAGTGTTGGCTTAGTTTATCCAAAGGGCAAGGCAATCTTATACTATGATCAAAATACTGAAGATTTCCTAAATAAGTTTGAATCAGATTACCTTATTCTTGAAGGTTTTAGAGATTATAAATGTCCAAAAATTCTCTGTGCAAGGGAGGAAGCTGACATATTAAAAGACTTAAGAGAGGATGTTTTCTGCATATCGGGTTTAATCTCAAATAAGATTCAAGAGTATAACGGGATCCCTGTAATTAATCATGACCAAATAAAAAAAATTATAGAAATAATAGAGAAGTTATAGATTTTTGATACACTTCTCAAGAACCTCTTTTGTTTGGGTATACTCAGATAGTATCTTTTCACCAAATGGGGTCAACTCTGAATGGCCGCCGCCTTTCCCACCCCTAGTTTTAGAAATAATTTCTTGACCAGAACTCCTTTCAATCGCCCTTATCTTCCTCCATGCGTGGGCATAGGATATATTATAAAAGTTTGCTGCTTCAGAGATGGATTTCAACTCCTTAATTTTAAGCAAAAGGTCAGCAGTTCCCTTTCCCAAAATATATCTTTTTTCTTTGTCTTCAAGCCACATTTTGAATTTAGGTACATGTTCCATAGTATCAATCACATGAAGAGTATATATGCCACAATCATGAAAATTATTAAGAATATTGCTAAGATTATACTATCTCTGTTGCTGAGTCTTGCCTTTGGAACCCCATCAATATCCCTGTCAATTTCTTCTTCCATATTACTACCATTTTTATTAGGAGTTAAAAGTATATAAATCAAATGGTTTATCAAAATGAAATTAATATTTATTGTAAATGAATTTTACAATATATAAAAAAGGTGTATCAAGTACAGCTATTATCCATTTTACTATATACTGCCCTATGACTAATGACAAGAGGATATCCATTGGGGTAGTTCCATAAAATGCAATTGTGATGAAAATAATTGTATCTACAAACTGGCTTATCATCGTTCCTGCATTGTTCCTAAGCCAGAGGTGCTTTGGGTACTTATTTTTAAAAAACATGAAAATTTTTACATCAAGATTTTGGGATACTATATATGCAATCATTGATCCAAAAACAATTCTTGGAACTATTCCAAATATGGACTCAAAAGCGGCCTGACCCTGCCAAAATGGAGCTGCCTGCCATTGAACTGCAACCCAGATTGAAACAACGAGTACTATGTTTGATAAAAATCCGACAAAGACAGCCTTGATTGCTTCCTTCTCAGAGTATAATTCTGAAAGAAAATCAGTCAGCAAGAATGTAGTTGAATAGACTAAGACTGCCGCAGGGACTGTAAAGGGCCCAAAAACTACTATTTTGGATGCAATGATGTTGGCAACTACAGTAAAGCATGCAAACATCCCGATAATATATTCCACCCCATATCTTTTGGCAATAAGTGCAGAAATAGATCCGATTGCCAATGTCAAAAGAATCCAGACTATAACTTCAATCATGCGACAATGCCCCCTATTTTGTCATTGGTTTTGGATAATTTTTCACGTTAGTAGTTTTATTAAGAAACCCGTAAGGAAGTATAAACGGTACCCTCTTCGTGTAATTTACATATCGCTCTCCAAACAAAGCAATCATGGCTTTTTCTTCTTCTTTCGACATGTAGACGACAAAAAGAGTGATCAGGATTGCAAATTCAAGGTAAAGAAGGTAAGGGCTTGCAATAATGAATCCCCACACGGCCAATAGCCATGAAAAATACAGAGGATGCCTACAAATAGAATACGCACCGTCATAGAAGAATACCTTCGGAGTGTCGAGTATCCCAAAATATTGGGGTAGTCTATCGGCTTTTGATATTTGAAGTGTTACATAAGAAGATAACCACATAGCTATCAAAGGCGGAACTATTCCGATTAGACCTTTTAGGGGGGTAAAAAGCTCAGGTGTTGTTTTCCTATATAAAAATACAAAGTATAAAGTAAGGCCCAATAATAAGAGTGAAACAGGTATTCTTATCAAAGTATACGAGGAAAGACTTAATCTAAATTTTGATGTAAATATTTTCTTAAAAGACTCTTTTGAAGTGGCTAAATGCCAAATGGCAAAAATAATGAAAACTAATAAAACTAACAAATATTCAATCATAAAATCACATAAAAACTTAATTCAATTATATTAAAAAGATTTCTTAAAAATTAAAGAAAAATTAAAAATTAAATTTTTTATTTTGGTACAGGACTAAAGTCCTTTGCATACCATGCTGGGTAGAGGACGTAGTAGAGTATCAAAGATATAAATAATCCTATGAACCATGTCCACATTCCTGCTGCTGGAACTAACAAAGGTAGACCCATTGAAACTACTATCCCAAGGAATAGTGAAACTGCACCGACCATATTGACTCCGTGTGTTTTAGAGTATCCAAGGTATATTGAACCCAATACACCAAGTATTAATACTGCTGTTGTAATCCATGAAGGCCATCCTGTTCCAAGTATTAATCCCTTTGTTGAGAAGTACACAATCAATCCTGCACATATTAGTAATAGCACGGTCATTATTGGGTTTGCAGTCTTCTTGAAATCATAGTATCCGTTATTCTTGTATATGTCATCTAATTTAATAGTTTGTTTCCTAATAAGCCAGAAGTCTGCTATAACGACACCTGCAACAGGTCCAAGGAATGCTCCGTATCCCAATAACCATGTCCAAATATATGCATTTGGATCTGCCAAGAATCTCCAAGGCTGCATTAGTATACCTATCAAGCTTATGATAATGGTTGTAACTTCCCAGTTTAATTTCTTGGGATATACGTGCATTACATCGTTGATTGGAGCAACCATGTTTGCAGCGATGTTTGTTGTAAGTGTTGCTAGAATGACGAATATTAATCCAACGTAAATGAAGAATACACTTCCAGTTTTAATCATCAAAGCTACAGGGTCCCAGATTGCACTTCCGAAAATAACAACTGATGCTGATGTGACTGCTACCCCTATGAAGGAGTATAAGGTCATTGTTGTTGGCATTCCAAGTGTCTGGCCTATATACTGAACTTTTTGATTCTTAGCAAACCTAGTCAAGTCCGAGATATTAATCGCTAAAGTTGCCCAGTATGCTACCATTGCAGTCAAGAATGCTGGCCAAATAGCCATAGAAGCTGTTGTCGGTTGGTTTAAAATTGGTCCCCATCCACCTGCATTTGAGTATCCCCACCAGAGTAAACCTATTCCGATAAGGAGTAGTAATGGTGCTGAAAGGTCGTTCAACCATTTTACACCAGGTGCAGATTTCTTAGGTGAAGAGTAGTAACAAATTACAACTGTCATTATCCAAGACAAAAGGAATGATATGACTGTGTGTGCATTTAAGTTGAAAAATGGTATAGTTCCAGTCATTGCACCGTATCCGGTTGGGCTTAATTCAACTAAAATACCGTCAATTGCGAAGGCCATAACCATTGTCTGGATCCCAAACCATCCTATGGCTACAACTGCCCTTAACAGTGCGGGGATGTTGGCCCCGTAAATACCAAATGCGCTTCTCAAGAAAACAGGGAATGGTATACCGTACTTTGCTCCGGCGAAGGAGTTTAGAACCATTGGAATCAATACAATTATTTGACCGAGAGCTATGGTACCAATGACGATTGCCCAATTGAATCCAGCGTCAACCATACTTGCACCTAACATCCATGTTGGAACACATACGGACATTCCTACCCATATAGCAATGTACTCGTAGTATCCCCATGTCCTTTTTGCAAAGGGTACAGGTGCCAAGTCTTTGTTGTAAAACTGAGAATCAGGCAATGTTTCAGTAAGTTCAAACCTACCGTTTTCCTCTTTAACAATAGACTTTGCCATCTTTTTACCTCCAAATTTTTTGCCGATTATATTGTCGACGTATTATTATGTAATTGGATATTTAAAAATGTTTTGGTAAGTTATTAGCCGAAATAAGATTTTATTGGATAAGTGGCTAATAATATGGTCAATAATCGAAAATTTTTTCTATTTGTGATGAAAAAATATTTTTAAAAAAAAATGCCGGAATAAGCTTACTGGAAATATTTATAAAATATAATTAAAATCAATTGTTGTGGCATCGACAATATTGATTAATCTGATTTTTACTGCAATAATCTCAATAATGTCCTATTTAAAATATCTAAGCGCAAAGAAAGATATTTACAAATCCTTTGCAATTGGCTTTGCACTCTTTTCAATTCCTTATCTTTTTACTGTATTGAGGATTTCTTTTTATGGGAGAAGTGAAGTTGATCTGATAATCAGCATCATAGGGTACATTGCCATTATTTATGGAGTAATGAACAGATAATTTTTCTTAAAAAAAATTTGGTAGCGGGGAGTGGATTTGAACCACTGGCCTGCGGGTTATGAGCCCGCCGGGCACTCCTAGCTGCCCTACCCCGCTAGAATAAACATAAGCGGACCCGGAGGGATTCGAACCCTCGATCTACGGCTTAGAAGGCCGTCGCCTTATCCGCTGGGCTACGGGTCCCGACGCCTTAGATTATAGTGTAATCTTTGTTGGCAACTTATAAATGTTTCTCTCAAAAATAAAGTTTAAAATTAATGAAGATTAAAGATAATGTTTATATTTTTACCATTTATAGAAATTTAAAAAGGATAATCTTGAATAATATAAAAATAAAATAATAAGAAAGGCATATAAATTTCAAGGCCGAAATAATAAATATGTATCGACCCCCTTATGTCGCCGGGAGTTTTTATCCAGAAGACAAATCAACGCTTGAAAAAATGATTGGAAAATTTATGGAAGAGGCAAAAAGAGATATTGATTTTATCGATGAAGGAAAATATGCCGGGGTGTTGTGTCCTCATGCGGGGTATGTTTTTTCTGGCAAAACTCAGGCACACTCATACTATTATTTATCAAATTCTCTCCCGGAAACTTTTGTTATCCTTGGGCCAAATCACACTGGATTAGGTCTTCCTGTAGCACTGATGGATAAAGGGTCATGGGAAACACCTTTTGGGGAAATAAAAATAAATGAAGAGCTCGCCTCAAAAATAGTTGAAAATTCAGGGTTCATTGGAGTTGATTCTGCCGCCCATAAATATGAACACTCAATAGAGGTACAGCTGCCATTTTTACAATACATAAAAAAAGACATTACTTTTGTCCCGATATGCATGGGGATTCAGGATAAAGAGACGGCCCTTGATATAGGAAAGGCGATTGCTAAATCAAGCAAAGAACCTTTAGGGGTGATCGCTTCAAGTGATCTGGTACACTATGGCAATCGATTTGGATATAATCCAATTAGGGGTGGCAAAGAAGAGACTCTTTTGTGGATAAAGAACAATGATATGGAGATTCTTAAAATGGCAGAGAATTTTGATATAGACGGATTATACCAATTCATAGAAAGTAAGGAGTATACTACATGTGGCTATGGCCCACTTTCTGCTATGCTTTCATCTATGAAAGAGTTAGGTGCAAAAAAAGTAAGAATTTTAGATTATTCAAATTCTTATGAAACGTCAGGAGATTACAGCACTGTTGTAGGTTACGGCTCGGTGGGGATCAGATGCTAGTATCTGCACCAGGCAAGATAATCCTATTTGGGGAGCATTCCGTTGTTTACGGGAAAGGCGCAATAGCTTCGGCAATAGATTTACGCACATATACCGATGGAAAATTATTGAATGAGAAAATAATCAAAATCCATGCAAATGATCTTAAAATACCTGGCCTCAGTATATCATTTTCTGAAGAGGAAGTTTTTTTAGGAACTGATTATGGCAAGGCTGGCTTTGTGGTATCCTATGTTAAGTCAGCTATAGAGCGGATATTCACTGAATACGGTTCAAGGAAAGGCTTTGAAATTTCCATAAAATCAGATATCCCTGTTGGTGCTGGACTTGGCTCATCTGCTGCCGTTGTTGTCCCAACGTTAAAGCTTCTTTCAGAACTTCTTGAAATGAAACTTAAAAACGAGGAGATAGCAAGAATGGGAAAAGAAGTTGAGTTTGAAGTTCAGGGAAGCTCAAGTGGTATTGATCCTGCAGTTTCAGCTCTTGGTGGCGGACTTTATTTTAAGAAAGGAAAAATTGAAAGATTCTCAGCACCGAATCTCCCACTGATAGTTGGATATACTGGAGAAAAAGGAAGCACAAAGATTCTTCTTGAGAAAGTAAAGATGTTGAAGGAAGAGTATCCTGGAATCGTCAATGACATTATGGATGCCATGGGAGAGATAGCAGAAAAGGGAAAAAAGATATTGGGCGAAAATGGTGACCTAAACGAACTGGGAGCTTTGATGAACATCAATAATGGCCTTCTTGAAGCTATTGGCGTTTCAACAAAAGAGTTATCAGAGCTTGTATTTGCATCAAGGATTTCTGGTGCTCTTGGTGCAAAGATAACTGGAGCGGGTGGCGGTGGGTGCATGTATGCACTCGCACCGAACAAACAGAGGGAAGTAGAAACTGCCATAAAGATTGCCGGCGGGATACCCATCAGAACTAAAACAACTGATGAAGGGGTAAGGATCGAGCATGAGTGAATACTTATCATACATTCTTAATGACAGGGCACGCGATTACTCCACTGGTAAAACTTCAACTGATTTTGTTTCTATTGATGTAGCCAAAAAATTGAGGTCAATCTATTTGGGTATGCCAGAGTATTGTAGAACGCCTCTAGTAAATTTGGAAAAACTTTCAGGGAAGCTTGGTGTTGGAAAGATATGGGTGAAGGACGAATCTTATAGATTTGGCCTTAATTCGTTTAAGTCACTTGGTGGAATCTATGCAATTTATAAATCATTAGAAAAAATGGCCGGCAGGAATATTTCTATTTCCGAAATATTTTCTCCCTCCTTTAAGGAAGATATTGGTGAATTGACATTTTCTGCTGCAACTGACGGAAATCATGGGCTTGGTGTCGCATGGGCTTCAATGAAGCTTGGCCAGAAGGCCGTTATTTATTTACCAAAAGGTACAGCTCCCCAGAGAATTGAAGCCATAAGAAAGACTGGAGCTAAAGCTGTTGTAATAGAAGGGAACTATGATGATGCGGTGGAAAAGATGGCAAGAGACGGCGAAAATGAAGGCTGGCAAGTTATATCTGATACTGGTTGGGAAGACTATCAAGACATACCAAGATGGATAATGCAGGGCTACACAGTTCTTTTTGATGAAGCAATGGAAGAGATAAAAGAAAAGAGTGGCGATATGCCGACTCACATTATTCTCCAAGCAGGTGTTGGCTCTTTTTCTGCTTCAGGAGTTGGATATTTTAATTCAATCTATGGTAAAAAAAGACCAGTCTCAATAATTGTTGAGCCGGATAATGCGGCTTGTTTTTATGAATCGATTCAGATAAATGATGGAAAGCCCCATAGAGCAAAGGGGGACCTTTCAACTATAATGGCGGGATTATCATGTGGCGTTCCAAATCCAATAGCATGGAACATCCATCTTGACTATTCAGATGTCTTTGTTTCGTGTAAGGATGAGCTATCTGCACTTTCAATGAGAACATTAGGAAATCCTTTGAACGGTGACAAAAAGATAATTTCTGGAGAAAGTGGTGCAATTGGCCTTGGTGTCCTAATGCATATAAAAAAAGATCTAGAAATTGGGAAGGATTCAGAAATTCTATTAATTAGCACTGAAGGGGATACGGACCCGAAAGGGTATCTTGATGTTGTGTGGGGAGGAAAACTCCCATCACGACTCCCTATATAGTCAAGATTATAATAACTCCAATTGCCATAAGCCCTATCCACCACATCTTCTCATGACGGAATATCTTTGTTCCATCAAGAGGCCCAAATGGCAAAAGATTGAATACGCCGATAAAAGCACTAACATATGCAACTTGCGCCAATAGAGGAATAAAAGTAAATCTAAAAAGAGCAAGAGTTGAAACTGCAACTATCATATTTGCAAGAGGTCCAGAAAGAGATATCTTTGCATCCTTCTTCTCATCAGTCAATCCATATATGTAAACTGCGCCTGGTGCCGCAAACACTACCCCCAGGGCAAAGGACATCCCTAATGCAAGCAAAAGCCCCATCTGCCAAAGATGAAACTGAGCAGGATACCCATATCTAATGGCGGTAAATTTATGTGAGAGCTCATGAAGCAAAAAAGCTGCCCCTACTATCACAAAATATTTTGGCAGTGTTGAGATAAAAGATATCATTTTGTTGACGCTGCTTAGTGCAAATGCACCACCGCTGAATGCAAATCCAAATGCAAGGGACAATGCCGCCCATGCAACTACAAGCTCAATAACTTCTTTTTTAGTAAAATTATACATCTGCTTCACCTAAGTATCTCTTTATCCCAGAAACATGGCCTGCTCCTACGATAGCTAAAACCTTTTCCTTTTGTATTCTTTTTAAGTTTTCTGCCATGAATCTGTCACGCTCATCCACAAGCACCCCATATATGAAGGGATACCTCTCTTTTATTTCATCGATCAACTCTAGAGGATTTTCGTAAACATAATCAATTGTGTACTCTTTGTCAGGCAAAATCGCATCTTTTAAAATCATGACCTTTTCTTTAAATCCTACCTTTTCTAAGAGCTTCTGTATTGTTATCCTAAGGTCTCTATCGATTAATGCTACAGGTATGCCTAAAGACCTAGCTTCTACGGCAGCCTCAATCATTTCCCTTCCTGCCATAATCCCTGTATCGCTTGATATCCTCTTCTGAAGATAGGACATAAACAAAAGCAAAAGTGCATTTCTAAAGCCAAAATCCTTCATCTCGCGAAGCGTTGGCTTTCTATCATCATTGTGCAAGAGCGCATCGAGCCTTGCAGGGTCAAGCTCAAGAGCAACTATATCAGGTTTTTCTTCCCTTATGGCTTCCCTGACTTCAATAACGCTCTTCGCATAGACATGCGCAGTGCCAAGAATTATGTAATTAGTATCTCCTACTTTCAGAAATTCCTTCATTTACATCCTCTTTAGCATGAGTATTTCGGAAAATTTGAGTATATCTGTTTTTGATATGAACCCTATCAGCTTTCCATTTTCAAGAACTGGCGCCCTTCCAAGATTTTTTTCTGTGAGCTTATTGTGAAGCTCAAATACTTCCATCTTGGGTGACGCAATAATTATATCTTTCATCATGACATCTTGAACTTTAGTATCAATCCATTTAATCCTAGGAACTGAAAGAAGCTCATTTATAGTTATGATACCTAAAAGATTACCATCAAAAACAACAGGGTACCCTTTGTGTCTTTTTTCAATCAGGAGCTTTTCAAAGTCTTCCAGCGTGTCGTGCGGCGAGACTGTAACTACATCTTTCACCATTAAATCCTTTACCTTTATCCCTTTAAGAGCTGATGACATCTGGGTCGACTGGTACTCCCCCATGCCCCCCATGTATATGAAAAACGCTATGATGATAAGCCATGGATTATACAAAATACCGACAAATGCAAATACAATTGCAAGCCCTTGGCCAATCCTAACAGAGATCTCAGTTGCTTTTAGGTAGTCCATCTTTGTAGCTAAGAATGCCCTTAGGACTCTGCCTCCGTCCATGGGGAATGCAGGGATTATGTTGAATAAACCAAGCAAGAAGTTTAGGGACATCACAATTCTAACTATGTCTTTCAGGGAAGTTAACTCAACCCAATTGAGGTCAAAATACATATTGAGTCCAAAAAGGGATCCAAATAAGAATAATACTATCCCCAGAGTTATGCTTGTAACAGGGCCAATAACAGCAATTGCAAACTCATGCCCTTTTGGTATCGCCTCCATCTGAGACACCCCGCCTATCGGCAAAAGAGTAATCTTTTTAATCTTAGCGCCATAATGCCTTCCAACTAGAGAGTGTGCCAGTTCATGCACTAAAACTGAAGCAAATAACAGGACAATTACTAGTAAAGGTATGAATCCAAATATCGAAAAAATCAAAAGAAGCAGCAAAAACGTGATGTGAAGCTCTATCGGGATGCCGAATATACTTCCAAACTTTAAACTCCAAGGCATAAATTGTCCTTAGAAGTTAATACTTATAAGTATTAGTTTTTGGGGGAGCCAAAAAATTTTTTGTACCCTTTGAGAAATTATACTGCATTGGCTCCCAAGCTAAAGAAATTGGGTACATTTATATAATTTTGGTTGATTCGAATTGAATACTAATTCTAATAAGAGATTTTATGTTACCACTAACAAAAATAGGGCATAAAGATTAATATACTTGGTAAATTTAGCTAGAGGGCGTTAAATGAATAGTAAAAAGAGAAATAGTGAGGGAAAATGCAGAAATATTCAAGAACTCGACCCAGAAATTATCGAATCAATTAAAAACGCTAGGACAAGGATAAAAAAAGGCCATTTCTTAACAGAAGAAGAAGCGAAATTAAAACTCAAAGTATAATTATCTAATGAGTACTCCTCTTTTTGATTCCAATTAAAGTCATTCCTACAAGATCATCATTTTCTTCATCATATCTAGTAATTATTCCATTTCCTAAGCCTCTACTAATTGCATTTGTTGGTTTACCAAAACTGACATATAAAAAGTCAACTTCTCCATCATAATCAAATTCAATCTCACTATAAATTTTTTTATCTTTATTGTGTTATCTTTATAATAAAATATTTAAATATGTTAACAACTTAATAGTATTGATACTATGGATACAAGAATAAAAGATTTAACTGTTGAAGAGTTCCGTTCACTTTTATCAGATACTTTAAAAGAAGCCATGGATGATTGGAAGGAAGACATGTTGGCCCTTTCAAGTCAGGGATATATTGATTCAATTAAAGAGTCGAGGAAAGAATACAAAGAAGGAAAATTTAAAAATCTAGAGGATATACTAAATGTATAATGTCGTTATCCCCGACAGAGCCTCCAAGGATTTAGAGAAAATTGATAAAAAAACTCAGAAGATAATCCTTTTAAAAATAAAAGAATATTCCTCGAATCCTTTCAGATATTCTATTAGATTAACTGATACCAGAATTGGAGATTATAGATTTAGAATTGGTAAGTACAGAGTTATTTTTGATATAGACGGAGAAAACTTGGTAGTTTTGAGGATAGGCCATAGAAAGAATATTTACAAAAATATATAATTAAAAAACAACGGACCAGGGGGGATTCGAACCCCCGACCTATAGCTTAGGAGGCTATCGCCATATCCACTAGGCCACTGGTCCCAAATCGGATTTTATAACATTATATATAAGTTTTTACCATTTAAAATTCCATCTTCGATCTGCTCGGCGATTGGATTTTTGTTTGATATTTTGATTTTCCCAGACTTTGGAACATTAATCTCTTCAAGATAATTATCTTCTATGAATATCTTGATATTTTTTCGGGCAAACTTTTTTTCAACGTTTATGAGGACATATTTTTCCCTAAAATCAACATCTACCGGAATTCTGCCCTTTTTCCCCTTCTCTTGGGTCTTTTCCATTGGCCTTACATCAATTGAAAATCCTATAGCATTCTCAAGCGCCCTTATGTTCTTGCCTTCCTTTCCAATTATTGAAGGTATGTCATCATTTTTTACATATAGTGCAATTCTGGAATCTGAAACAGCTTCTAGATCAAACTGTATGCCAAGCTCTGCATTTAATTTTTCCTTTAGCTTTGACAAGGCCAACTTTTTCATAGGGGATGTCTCTTTTCTCCTGGCCTTAAGCGGCATAACTACTACCTGCTCCCCATATGTGTAAATCTCATAGAGCGGTGTCTTTGTGTAGAAGTCTTTTATCTCAACTATGGGCCTTGCAAGGTCAGCCTCGCTCATGCCGTGTGGCACCTTCACAAGAAATTCTAATTCTAAAACAGAATTTACCTCTCCGTTTTTTATGAAGATAATAGTGTCGATTAGCTGAGGTATAATGCCTAGCTCAATCCTTCCTATGAAACGCTGTATAGCATCGACAGGCTTTGTCGCATGGACAACGCCGACCATGCCAACGCCTGCTAACCTCATATCGGCATATATTTTGAAATCATTTGTGACCCTCATCTCATCGAAGATTGTGAAATCTGGCCTTACTAAAAGCAGGATATCCCCAGTTTTTGCCATATCTCCTTCTAGTGCAGTATACTGAGTTATCTCAGGTTCAACATTTAGGTCCCTAGGCTTTTCCATAGTCTTTACAATTTTTTCTAAAGATGCATAATACTCTGCTATGGCTTGAGCAAATGTAGACTTGCCCATTCCAGGAGCACCTGCAATAAGAATGCCTTCTGCGGTTTCAAGCCTCTTCATTAGCTGCTCAGGTAAATTATACTCTTCCAGAGTGAGCTTTTTTACTGGCCTTACAGCTGTTATCTCAAACCTATCTGAAAACGGTGGCGAGGTGATGACTATCCTGTACTCTTGCAACTGGACAACGCTTGCACCTTTTTCATCAAGCTCAATGAAGCTGTCTCTTGTAGTTTTTGCCCTCTCTAAGATATCAAGAGATATCTCTTTTAGCTCGTCCTCACTATAAACTCTGTCAAATTTTTCTAAAACTATTGAGCCAGGTTTTCCTTTTTTTCGTACAGGCATGATGCCATCCTTTAAGTGAACAGAAAGTGTCTCCAAATCAAAGAAATCTTCAATCCTAAGTTTTACCTTTTTATAGGGCTTTAGAAAAATCGACTGTATCCCTTTAGCCTCGGCAATGTCCTTTTGTATTAAATCCCCTGTGATAAGGGTACCGCCTATATCCATTGCGGCTTCCCTGATTATGGCATCAATATCCCCTTTTTTTGCACCAGCGATTTCATATCTTGTTGGTCTCTTGCCGTAGTATTCTAAAGGTACGAATATCTCCTTTGAAATATTGAATATGGCCTTTAACTCTGAAATACCAGATATACCGGAGGATTTCCCCTCGTTTGCTAGATGCTCAATTTCTGCAACTGTGGCTTCGGCTATGGCAATTCTTTCTAAATCTTTGACAAAATCAGCATCGCGCAAAAGGGCTTTGAATCTACCGTCGACAACAACGGATGTATCTGGTACCGCTATCATATGAATCAACAAGGACTAGTATATTTCTCCCTGTGGGTATACGACTATGCCCTCTTTTGATATGGAAAACGGGTACTGCTTTATCTTGTGATTTGTCTCCCTCATCTTTCTAATGAATATGCCTCTCTTGTACTCTGCCATCCTTGGCATGGCTTTTTCTCCCTCAACAAGATGCATTGTGATGACCCCTCTTGTTATGAACTCTTCGTATCCGAATCTGGAATATCCCCGATTATTTATTATCTCAGTTATTAGAATGCATGTTGCCTTTGTCTCTGTTAGGACTCTTCCCATCATGTAGATATCATCACGCATTTTTTCAGGTTCATTAGAAAAGAAAAATGCGGGAAGAGAATCTATGACAATTCTTTTTGCGTCTATTTCCATGGCTATCTCATATAATTTTGAAAGAAGGGACTTTATATCAACATCACTTTTGACGTAAAAATTTTCATCTGTTGGGACTCCTACTCTTAAAGATGCAGCATCAAGGATAACTATCTTTTTCTGATCTTCATACTTTTTTAAATCCCATCCAAACTGGAGCGCTTCTCTCCTAAGCTCTTCAGGTTTTTCTTCAAACGTTACATAAATACCGGCTTCTCCAAAGTCCTTTGCACCAGAGTAGATATACTGCAGGGAAAATATAGTCTTTCCTGTTCCTGCCTCACCAGATAACAATATTGATGAGCTTTTTGGGAGGCCCCCTCCTATTAGTTCATCAAGACCTTTAATTCCTGTCTTTACCCTATCTTCCATATATTCTCACCTATATTCTTAACGTAACTAGGAAAAATGCAAGTATCATTATTACAAGCCCTAATATAAATACACTAAAAGATGTATTAATAAATGCTTCCTTCCTTATATTTTCCTCCTTTAGCTTTGAAGATTTAAACGCAGTAATAAATGACCCCATGAAGATTATGCTTGATATTAATAGGAAAACTGATAATGACTCGCTGTACACATACTCTGATATGAGTGCATACTGCGCCAAAAATAGAGATACCGCAAACATTATGATTGATGCTTGGAGTATGCTCTGTGAAGTCTCGTTCATTACCTCACCCCCGCCATAAGCCCGTAAAGGTAAAAGATGTAACCTAAGACACCAATTATCAAATAAATCATATATTGATTCTTCTGATCGTTTTCTTCAAGATTGTATTTGAACTGGAGTATGATGTGAATTGTGTAAAGGAAAATTGAGATTAGAATGCTTGATGATCTGGCAATTTCAGGATATGAAGCGGGTGAGAACTTCAAAAGTGCATTTAGAATATCTGAAGAGCTTAAGATAAATATGAATAAAAGAAGATATCCCATTATGGAAAAAGTTTCCCCCATTATAAAATACATTGTTTTTGACTTGTAGTCGTTTGTTGTGTTAAACAAAATGAATGTGATAAGCTCTACCGTGAAAAATAGTAGTATGGCCGTTCCAATCCCCAAAAATAGTACATCTACCATGAAATCCCTTATATTGTAAATCTATCAAATATTACTTTATTATTATCTATACGATACTTTATTCTTTTATAGTTTCCGCTATAAAGCTTACCAAAATCGACATAGAATATCTCTTCACCCATTTCAATAGCCCGCTCTAGAAATAATGTAGCTTCGGCTAGGTGTCTGATTGATACCTCCACTTCATCCTTGTGCATGCCCTTGTGGAGAAGAATTATTATTCTAGCATTTTTTTCTCTCCCGATTGCAAATAATCTCTGGAGAAACCTATATACTGGAACAAGACCCAATGTGACAATCAAAGGAGATAGGGAGTCTATGATTACTGTAGTATTTTTCCCAGTCTCCTCTCTTGCCATGAAGATATTTCTTATTATTTCATCTAGATCATATGCATAGGAGATATGGTATTTTTCAGAGCTCTTAATGCCAAGCCGCTCAGTATAACAATCGATAATGAATTTCGGCTTAAAGAGTTCTCTAATTTCTAGAGGGCTTTTGTCTATGCCAACATAGATTAAATCACCCTTGATTAATTCTTTGCAAAAATACTCCTTTCCAGTTTCTGGCTCCCCAAGAAGAAGTATGTTGTTCTGTTCTAGCTCTTTGAGCATAGGGCGATTTCACCCCAGATTTTATCTATTTCGCTTATTGTTGCAACTTTTATCCCAGGGAGGTCTAGCTTTGGTTTGTCATTTCCTGAGTAGATGGCGCAGAACTTTCCTATCTGCATAAATGAATCCTTAAGTTTGACAGCGAACAATATCCCTTCCATTTTTCTCAATCTTTCGAATAGGTCCTCCGCCTTTTTTATTGTGATTGAATCGATTGCATAAGTTTCCGGGATTATTTCAATCATATAGTAAGTTTCACCAAGTTTTTTGTGATTTAGGGTTAACCTGTAATTTAGGACATTTTTCAGCTTTTTTAAGCGGAAATGAATAGTGGTGTCTGGGATATTCGTGATTTTTGAGATGTCAGTTATTGAGATTCTCGCATTTTCTTTCATGACATCTATAATCTTTTGATCAATATCTTTCATGATAAGGAATAAAATCCCATACTATTTAAATTTATCGCAATTAATTTTGTTATATTTGGAATTTAATTATTGATAGTTTAAATTCTTGCGAATTTAACATATATTACCGAAACACTTAAAAACAATTCAAAACTATTCATTATTGTCCATGCAAAAATGGAGGATGAAAAAATGATGAAATTTTTTAGAAAACACAGAAAGGCTGTGTCACCGGTTATTGCAACTATGCTATTAGTTGCTGTAGCTGTTGCAGCCGTAGGTGCATACTTTATTTGGTTTAGATCTTTCCAGACGCAGTCACAGGGATCAGTTCAGGAAGCTGCAAGTGGTGCGCTAGGGTCAGAAGTACAAGTAGCAAATATAGCTAACGATGAAAACTACTACTATATTTCTCTCAGAAATGCATCAGCAAAAGATGTCAATGTTACTGCAGTTAAACGTGGTATAGACGTCAATCAAAGTGCTTTAGGTATGCCCATAGAAATCACGACAGGTACAAGTGCAACAGTTTTGTTTAATCCAAGTGGTACAGATAAACTTGTAAGGGGTTCCACATATACTTTTACAATTGAATACGAAAATGAAGCTGGTGCTGAAGGGGTCGTAGTACACACATACACAAACTCATAAAATAAATAATTTATTTATTTTTTAATTATTATTTCTTTTCTAACTAAATTTAAAGAAAACTCTTATATATCTTTCAAGCTAAAAAACATTGAATGATAGCCTATAAGATGAGGATTATTGACCTTGTCAACGGTAAGTTAAAAAAAGACGAGATGGGGGGAGTTTTACTTTCCACTCCTTTTGGGGAATCAAAGGAAGCAAGAATAATAGGCACAATAATTGATTCCTATAGAAACAATGAAAATACCTACGGTTCTTTCACAATTGATGATGGGACGGCCACCACAAGGTTAAAAGCATGGTCAGACAAAATCGAGCTCCTTGATAAATTCAAAGAGGGCGAGATTGTTGACATAATCGGAAGGGTGGGAGAGTTTCAGGATGAAATTTATCTTGTGCCAGATATTATAATATCTGCCACGCCAAACTACTGGCTTTATAGGGAACTTGAACTTTCCAAAAGAATAAAAGAGCTTATGGAAAGGGGCTTGTCATTTGAATATACTGGCAAGATAGATACTTATTCACCTCCAGAACCTGTCCCTTACCAAAAAGAAGAGACGTACGAAGCAGTGACTGAAGAAGTAAATATCTCTGAAGTTGAAGAAGCGCTCCAAGAGACAGAGATAGAAGAGCTTATGGAAGAGGTCTCTGAAGAAGCACTAACTAACGAAACTGGAAAAGAGAAAGGCGATATGTCCTTTTACGAAGACGTTGATGAAGAAGAGATAAAGGAAAGTGTCTATGAGCTATTAAAGACCGATCCTAAAATATCAAAGTCAGAGATATCAAATGTTTTGAGTATTGATGAGCTTGATGTTGAGCTTGCCATAAAAGATCTAGTGGATGAAAATCGTATTAAATCAAAGGAAGACGGATTTGAGATAAGTGAATGATAGGTATGTACTCTATGCATTAGCCTTTTCCTTCATCTTCGTTTCTGCGTTTGTTCTTCTGTCTTTTAGCGAGGTCAAAATTTCTGAAGAGCGTTTCACAAGGCTTTACTTCAACACTACAATACTAGAAAATGATAACAATACTTCAAATCTTGAAGGTGCCGAATTAAAAATAAAAAACGGTGCAGTTATTCTTGATGGCCTAAATTCATATTACCCTGGAGATACTTTTTTTGTTAAGAAAAAAGGATACACCGTTAACTTGATTAATAATAAATCAATACTTTTGTATAACTATACTAAAAGAGCAAATGGACTCATCTATTTTGATTTCACTATAGAAAATCTTGAAGGTGTAGACAAAAATTATTCTTACATTGTTTATATTGATGGGAATAAAATCTTAGAAGGAAATGAATTTGTAAAAACAAATGAAAAAATAATTATCCAAAAAGAAATTGAATATAGGAAGCCGGGAGATCACAGATTAAACATAAAATTAAATACCGGCGCAGAAATCTATTTTAATTTTTCTTCGGTGAAAGAATGAAGTCAAAGATACTTGAAATCCTTGAGGAAAAAGGAGATTATGTTTCTGGAGAAGAAATATCTAAAGAGATTGGGATTTCAAGGGCTGCTGTCTGGAAGCATATCAAAAAGCTTAGAGAGCTTGGATATGAAATAGAGTCAAAGACCAACGAAGGATATAAGCTTATCAAATCCCCTGAAAAACAAATAAAATTTGAACTAGAAAGATTGCTTGATACAAAGATTATTGGGAAAAAAATCCTATTCTTTGAAGAAGTAGATTCGACCAATAACAAGGCAAAGCAAATAGCATTGGAAGAAAACGAAGGAACAGTTGTAATATCAGAGATGCAGACATCCGGTCGTGGCAGAAGAGGAAGAGGATGGTATTCGCCTAAAGGGGGAATTTATGTATCATTTCTTCTTAAGCCAAATGTTTCACCTGAAAAAGCATCTCAATTAACTTTAGTCTCTTCATTGGCTCTTGTTGAAACATTAAATGCAATGAATAATAATCTTAATGCAAAGATCAAATGGCCCAATGATGTATTAATCTCTGGCAAGAAAATATCAGGCATACTCACAGAGCTATCTTCAGATATGGAGAAGATAAATTATATCGTTGTTGGGATTGGGGTAAATCTAAATACAGAAAAAGAGATTCTACCAGAAAACGGAACTTCACTAAAAATAGAAATGAAGGAAGAAGTGTCCAATAAACTATTCTTGAAATCCTTTTTAGAGCATTATGACTCAATTTATCAAGAATATCTAAATGGTGACATTGATCAAATAATTGAGAGATGGAAAAATAATTCAGATACGCTCGGTAAAAAGGTCAAGATTATTGGGATTAATGAAACTTACGAAGGTTTGGCAAAAGATATCGATGAGAACGGGGCATTAATCTTAAAGACAAAGGAAAAAGAAATCAAGATCTATTCTGGGGATGTTTCATTAAGATAATCATAAATACTTCTCTTCACATAAATCTTGTTTTCTCTTCTTAACCGGGTAAATTATTTAAAGGATTAACTCTTATTAGAGATTATGAAGAAAGAATCTAAAAAAAATGGGAAGGGATTTAACCCAAAAGGATTATTATATTTCATTGTTTTTGCTTTGGTAATTGGATACTTCTTTGGAATTCCACTCTACTTTAACTTGAAAGTCCTCTACACATTGTTCTATGAGCAGTTTATGGTAAAGCTATCCCTATATATGATAGGCTTTATTTGGAGTTTAGTTTTAGCCCTAATAATATTTTTGATAATGTTTCTTGTGACGCCACTAAGAAACTTAATAAAACAGGAAGTAGGAAAGAATATTGCTGGAAAGCTTATCTACCTTCTGATATTCTTCCTAATCCTCATTTTCATGCCAGTTCCTGTTCTATACCTAAGATACGCCCTTTACTTACAAGAACTTCCCGAAATAACAAGGCCACTTATTATGGATTTTATATATAATACTGAAAGTTTCTATCAAAGCTACCTTTATGTTAATCTGATAAGTATAGGGAAAGGAGTCCTTTTCCTTTTGACCTTAGTAGTGGCACTGCCTTACATAGTAAATCTATTCTTTGAAAGGGCAAGAAGATTAGGCAGAGTATTTGAAGATGGAACGGTGAAAGAAGAAACAAAAGAAATTGTTTTAGAAAAGACACATATGACTGTAACAGCAGTAATTTTATTTCTGACACTTGTTGCCTTTTCAGCCCTTCTCTTCTTCAGTAACGTTTTGACTTTCTTTATTTATGACCCAGACTATGTCAAGTTTGGGATACTTGATTTCTTACAAATTGGTTGGGTTATAGAATCCTTAATCCTTGCAGGTATTGGATTAATGAATATTGTAGTTTCAAGAAACAGAACAGAACTTGGAATAATGAGCGGAATATCTTTAGTAGCATTATTCATGCCTGGAATTGTCAAGGCGGCGTTGCTTGTTGCTGCACTTGTATTTATGCCCACATTGAAGAGTATAGTAGATATGAGATTTACTGAAGCAAATGTTGAAGATTATAAGAAAAGATTCTTTAGCAAACGTGGCATTATAGCAATTTTGGTTATACTTTTGATAGTTTCACCAACAGCGGCGGCCGGGGTAAAAGGGTTTTTACTTAGTAGAAGTGTTGCGGGAAATCCTTTACTAAATACCCCTTACATCCAGAGAGAAATAGACTCAAACAGATGGGTATCTTATGTTGATAATGTAGAGAGAATCAGCGTGGACATCTTGCCACAGGCAGAAATTAGAAATATCCAAGTTCAAGACTTCTTAAATGAAAATCGATACTTGATAGACAGAGCTAGGGTCTGGGACTATGTAACAGCGTATGTCCTTGCAAGACCACAACTTGGCCCCAGATACTACCTTATATCGGATACCGACTTATTCTTAAACCCAGAGGAAAAGAAGATTTATTGGGCCACCTACAAGACTATAAAGCCAGAAACACCTGTCACGGATAATTTCTACAACAGGAACTTATTCTACGTTGGAACAGATGATATAATCATCATGGATTCAAACACTAGAGAAATAACAAATATACCCTCTAAGATTTACTTTGGAGAGGGGCAGCTTGATTATGTTTATTCAGACGGAATTGAGACAGAATCTGTGACCACAAATTCATATGCAACAAACATGTACCTAGCAGAAGACAGAAAGACAAATCTTGATGACAATCTTCAAACACTAGATGTCGATACAATAAACATAAGTGGATTAATTTTGTTTAGGCTTGAAGGTTACGGTGTCTGGTCAGAATACTCATCTTTAGATTATGTTCCATATAGGTCTTTAGATGAGAGGAATTCAATTTATCTCCCTGAAGAGTTTGAAAGAGACCTCGATAGCTACATAGTGCTATATAATGATGAGCCTTACTTCTTAACAGATTACAATCTAAGACTTGATGCAGGAACTTACATGCCCTATGTAAATCTCGATTACAAGAGGAATGTTGCCAGAGTCCTTACAAACATGCAAACTGGAGAGGTATTGGTCTATTATGTTGGGCCTGACGACGTCTTTAAAGATATATATTTAGAGATATATCCATGGATTAGAGATGGTAGTGAAATCCCTGCTGAAGTCAGATCCCAATTAAGGGCTCCCGATGATTATTTCTACTATGTCTCTGATGCCTACACAACTTACCACATAACAGATCCAAAAGAGTACATCGAGGCAACAAACTTCTACGAGTTTGATCTAGGCGACAGTGTTGGGCGATATACTGACTTTATATACAACATCATTGCAAAAAACCCAAAAACTGAGGAGTATGAATATGCAGCATTTTTACAGATGATATTAAGGAGGGCAGAATCAAGAGAACTTACAGCTCTTATGTATGGATACCTTGATGACGAAAATTCAGAAGCAAAATTCTATGCAATTGACATTTCAGCAGAAAAAATTACGGGTAAGAGGATTACACAGGAATTTTTAAACAGCCAGTATCAAGAAGAGTTCAGACTTTTGGCAGAGACTAAAAGACAGGGAAATATGATTCTATACCCATTTACATACAAGGGAAGGACAGTTCCATTATACCTTCTTTCAGTCTATGTTCAAAGAGCGGAATCTGTCAATCTCTGGGACATAGTTGCAATAGATCCAAGGTCAATGACATTTGGTAGAGGCCAGACCGTTGATGATGCATTAAAGGATCTATTCTCAAAAATAACTGTAAGCCAAGTAACACCAACTACCCCCACAGATGGGAAGCCTATAGTTACCCCAACGGGAGAGAAAGAAGACCTAGTTGCATCATTGATTAAGATATATATTCAAAGAGAATCTTTACAGCCAGATTCCGAAGAATACAAGGCGCTTACAGAAGATATTATTTCACTCCTTAAAAAACTTGAATCCCTAGAAGGATGATACAATGATCTTGAGCGGAAGGAAGATATCAAAAGGAGTAGCGGAAGGTGAAGTATTGAAGAGTACTTCACCAATTTCTTTTCTTGGAGGAATAGATCCAAAAACTGGAGTGATAATGGACAAAAATTCCAATGCTTGTGGAAAGAGTATAAAGGGCAAAATTTTCGTTTTTCCTATGGGAAAGGGCTCTACTGTTGGATCCTATGTTATTTACCAGTTAAAGAAAAATGGAGTTGCACCTCTAGCGATAATAAACAAGGAAGCAGAGACAATAGTATCTGTTGGTGCGATAATCTCTGATATACCTATGGTAGACAAAGTAGAAATTGACAATATTGAAGAAGGAAAAAATGTCAAAGTTAATGGTGGCAAAGGAACAGTGGAACTAATTAGTTAATCTATTCCTTGAAGTAATAATACTCGCCTGATGATTTCTGTTCTCTATCTTTTTGGGAATCAATTTTATTAGACCTTGGCCTTCCTGACTCTGGCTCTCTTCTAAATGTTATTCCAATTTCTTTCAAAAATCTATTCATCCCATCACGAAGCGATAGAGGTGGTGATGCTATTCCAGATACACTCGGCCTCCCTGAAAAAACAATCGCTTTATCGGAAGTGTAATCCAAAGAAACTAAGTCATGCTCAACTATTAGTGCCATCAATCCCTTATCCCCTATGAATCGCCTCAATACCTTTGAAAAGTTAAGCCTCTGCTCAATATCAAGGTATGCTGAAGGCTCATCAAATAGGTATAAGTCTGCGTCCTGAGATAAGCATGTAGCTATTGCCACCCTCTGTAATTCTCCACCTGAAAGCTCAGAAACTGAATTGTCAATTATTGAATCTATATCAAGAGGCCTTAGTATTTCTGCTTTGTAGATGTTTGTGTAGAATTTCTCCTTGGCAACTTCTGATAGCAAATTTCTTACGGTGCCTTCATAATCTCTTTTGATATACTGTGGCTTGTATGAAATTTTTAGCTCTGTTTCGAATTTATTGCCATTGTCAGGTTCTAATACGCCTGCAAGTATTTTGATAAATGTACTCTTACCTGTGGCGTTTGGTCCAACAATTCCAATCACTTCGCCCTTGTGTAGAATGCCTCCTTCAGTTTTTAGTGAAAAGCTATCGTAGTTCTTTTCAAATGAGGGGTATTCTAAAAGCACCTTCTTTGATTTTAGGGATTTCTCTTCCTTTTGGTAAAACTTAATTGATTCTTCTCTGAATCTAATGTTGTCTTCCTTTATGTAGCCATCAAGATACATATTGATTCCAATTCTAACACCAAGGGGCGTTGAAACAATCCCATATACACCGGGTTGACCATAAAGTATGTGAATATTATCGCTTAAATAGTCCAAAATTGCAAGGTCATGTTCTATTACGACAACAGTTTTCTGCTCTGCAAGATTTCTTATAGATTTTGCAACATTTAATCTCTGCCTTATATCAAGATACGATGTGGGCTCATCTAAAAAATAAATGTCAGCATCCTTAGACATTGAAGCAATTACTGCAACCCGTTGTAATTCTCCCCCACTCAATACTGAAATATCCTTGTCAAGAGCATCAGTTAAATCGAGTTCCTGAATCAACTCTTTTGAAACACCTCTTTCATCAACCTTTTCAAGGAGCTCCCCTGTATTTCCTTTTACAACTTGAGAGAGTTTGTCAACGTATTGGGGCTTTAAGGAACTCTTAATTTCTTTGGCTTCAATCTTCTCAAAATATCCCTGGAGCTCAGTTCCTCTAAAGTAAGAAGTTAAATTTTTCTTCTCTTTTGAAGAATAATCTCCCATATTAGGATAAAGTTCTCCAGAAAGTATCTTAATTGCTGTTGTCTTGCCAACTCCATTTTGCCCTATAAGTCCCAATACTTTTCCTTCCTTTGGTATTGGCAATCTGTAAAGTCTAAAAGTGTTCGGCCCATACTGATGTATTGGCTGAGCTAGTTCTTCAGGCAAATTTACTATCGAAATTGCTTTGTAGGGGCATTTATGAATACATATGCCACAGCCTGTGCACAAAACTTCAGAGATAATAGGCTTTTTTGTTACTTCATCAACTATTATGGTCTCTTCGTTCATTCTAGGTCCGGGACAATAGTTAAGACACAATAGATTACACTTTTTTGGTTGGCATTTATCGTAATCTATTACAGCGATTCTCAAAGATTTCACCTAAAAAAAATTAATATATTTATGAATTAAAGATAATTATCCAGAACATTAGCCAGCTTCCGAGAAATGAAAAAATTCCTGATTTTAAGATGCTGCCTGCGGTACCATATTTTGTCATGTCGACACCGACCACCTTAACGAGGTACTGTGAAACATAGAATATAACAAAAGCTACTATAATACTTGCATAACTAGGTAGTGTGGACATCCCTGATATTACACCTGCTATAAGTCCAGTTAAAGCAAAAACAAGCCCTATTTTATGACTGTCATCCATAAAAACTCACCATTTAAAGAGATGAGAAGTGTTACATTTAAAAAGTTTATTATGAAGTGCCGTTGTTTTAGTAGATTCTAAGAAAAAATGCGTTAAATTTAAATTGAATAAATATCTATTATGGCCGTGAGTTAATGAAGAGATCTGTTGTGGTAATTCTTGTTCTTTCTTTTCTTGTTCAGCCTGTAATGGGGGAATATGTGGATATTATACTATCGTATCCTGAAAATGTAGAGAAGGGGGAAGAAATAGAAATTACATTTGAAATCATAAATCAATCAAATGATATGCTTTGGGATGGAACGATACTAATTGAAGAATCCTTCATGAACAATTACAAGCCTTACATCCAATCTAATAGAGACTATCAAACTAATCCTTTAAAATTCTCCACTGTTGAGCCGGGTGAGAGTTTCAAAGAAACTTTTGTTTTGACATTTAACAGAGATATACCTCTAAATGAAGCAAGATTTAACGTTGTGTTGAAATGCGGAAAAGGCCCATGCAGGGGAGGTTGTAGACCTTTTTATATGGAAAAGCTTGTGTATATAGAGCTATTAGAAAAAAGAGCCGAGGCTGTTCTAAAATTAGATGTTAACGAGTTCACATCCTATAAAGGTGAAACTCTAGAAATTCCCTTTACCTTAGAAAATATTGGGAAAATCCAGATGAGGAATATCAAAGTTGAGATTAAAGGCGACATTGTATCAGATGGAATTGTTAACATCGCCAATCTGGATCCTGGAATAAAAATTTCAGATAGAATAAGTATTTCAATTGATGAAAATAATTCTAAAACTTCCTTTAACCCCATATTTATAGCAAGATTCCAAGAGCCTTCAGGTAAAGAAGGAATGGTATACGAGAATATTGTAATAACAGTGATTGAAAAACAAGAAGCCCAAGAAACAAATGCTTCTGAAGTTAACAATGAGATTAATGAAGAGTCTACGCCTCATACCCCAATCTTACTATATTTTTTTCTGTTTCTATCGATTATTGCGATAATTGCAGTTATTTTATTCTTGATACGCCTGTTTAAGAGATAATTTTTTAAATAATTTCATTTCTTTCTCGTAAGGTGCTTTATTGTCCTCTGAACTTATACGTACTACTGACTCCATATGCCCGATTTGCCAAAAAAGAATTAAAGCCGATATCAAAGATTTTGGAGGACAAATTTTAATGGAAAAAACGTGCCAAGAGCACGGGTTCTTTTCAGAAATTCTTTCTGATGATGCCAAGTATTATAAAAGGCTTCAAAGGCTTGACCAGATTGCCGAAAATTCTGTTGAAATAACAACAAATAAGAATAAAGGATGCCCTTATGATTGCGGATTATGCCAAGATCACTTGACCCCGTCTATTTTCGTTAATATTGATTTGACAAATAGGTGCAATATGAGTTGCCCTGTATGCTTTGCAAGCGCGGGCGCAACTAAAAGATTGTACGAGCCTTCCTTTGAAGAGATAAAAAAAATACTTGAAAGAATGGCTTCAGTAAAACCAAATCCACCGTTTGCAGTCCAGTTTTCAGGCGGCGAGCCCACTTTGAGAGATGACCTGCCCGAGATAATTGAAACGGCTAAGAGCATGGGCATTTCACAGATTCAAGTAGCAACGAACGGGAAAAGATTTGCTAAAGATCCAGATTATTTAAAAAAAGTTATTGATTCTGGGATAAATACATACTATCTTCAATTTGATGGGTTGAATCCCTCTTCTTACAAGAAATTCCGTGGCTATGACACTTTTCCGGAAAAGAAAAAAGCCATAGAAAATTTAAGAACTTTCGGAGAAACAAGTGTTGTCCTTGTTCCTACCGTCTCGAAAGGTGTAAATGACCAAGAACTTGGAGACATAATATATTTTGGAAGGGACAACTTCGATGTTGTTAGAGGAATCAACTTTCAGCCTCTATCTTTCTCCGGTCGTGCAAGCCAAGAAGAAATAAAAAAATACAGGATAACGATAACAGATTTGGTAAAACTAATTGAAGCCCAAACAAATGGCGAGATTGGAAAAGAGGACTTTTATCCCATCCCATTTGTAGTCCCAGTATCGATGTTTGTTGAATCTTTAAAAGGTATATCTATGCCCCACTTCACAACACATCCCCAGTGCGGTGTTGCAACTTATGTATTTGTGGAGAGTGGAAAACTTATACCTATCACTAGATTTGTAGATGTTGAAGGATTCTTTGAATATCTCAAAGAAAGAAATGAAAAAATAAAATGTGGCGGGAAAATAAGAAAAGGAATTGAGATATCAAGAATTTTAAAAGATATGAGCTCTTTTATTGATAAGGAAAAAATGCCAAAAGACTTAAATCTTTTAGATATTACAAAGGGCGTTTTAAATGGTGGGGGGAAAGAATATCTTGCAAAACTCCATCATAAGTCACTATTTATTGGAACTATGCACTTTATGGATCCATTTAACTTTGATCTAGACCGAGTGAAAAGATGTGCAATACATTATGCCCTGCCTGACGGTTCATTTATTCCTTTCTGTAGTTACAATTCAATTCATAGAGAGAATATTGAAAAAAAGTTAACTACGCCAATCGACGAATAGTATTTCACCGAAAGATATTTATTAGGCCCTTAACTCTTCAAGATTGGTGAGTATATGAAAAGAGGAAGTATTGTATTCGCCCTGATATTTTTAGTTACAATTGCTACCTTCTCAGGGTGTGTTTCACAGAAAGAAGAAAATGGTGTAGATGTTAATACGACGCCAGGGCAAACTGGCAAAACAGTTTCTTATCTTAAGGCTAGGATTAATATTTCTCAGCCATATGACCTTTCAGATTTAAATTCATCACGACAAAAGGTCGTCATAATTAGAGATAGTGGAATGAGACTTGAGGCTATAGTTACTTTATACGGCGAGACCTATACATTTGATGATACTACTAGGATACCTATTATAGAGACTGAAGAAGATGCTTTGAAAGCACTCAATAGTTTTCCAGAAGACGTTGCTTTGTATGTCTTACCTGAAGATGTATTATATGGTGAATCTGGAATGGGTACAGTCGGTTGGGACGCATATATGAGAGACCAAGTTGCAAAAAGATATGCAAAAGAAGATGCAGATTACAATCTTTACGGAACTGCCGTTTTAATAATGAAGGACCAGAAAACAATCGTTAGAGTAGACGAAAGCCCATATTTAAAGGAAGAATATGGATACGAAAACTGGTGGCTACAGCATGCAACTGACACAATTTCTTCAAAAAAGGCTTTGGGTTATGGACCATATACAACATTATACGCAGCTTTAATGAGGTCTTTGATGGTTCCAACAAAAGTAGTATACGGACTTTACTATGACATCGAAGAAGGTGGCGTATGGAAACCTTACTCTTGGAATGAACTCTACATTAATGGCAAATGGATACCTGTTGACCCATATAGACAACAGATAGGAACTCTATCAAGATACTACATGACTTTGGACGAAACAGTTGATCTAGTAGAACTTGACTTCTCTTGCTATAGAAGCAATTTAGAAGGAAAAGGATGTAAGCCTTATACCATAGAGATTCTCGAGCAGGGAACAGTTCTAGAAAGCGAAATCAACAAATAAACTCTTTTGAATTTAAATATTTCTTTATTATATTAACAATTTTTTCAGCAAGCTTTTCCTTTTCTTCTAAAGTTAAGTGGGAGACCTTTTTTGTTTTGTCTATAATAAAGACTTCATTTGTTTTTGACTCAAATCCTCTCATCTCTCTTCCAACATCATTTGCAACAATCAAATCTATGTTAGAGTTTTGGAGCCGGTCATAAGCCTTTTTAATAAGTTGGTCTTCTGAAACAGAATACTCTGCTTTAAATCCAACTATAAATGATTTTGACTCTTTTGAAAACTCTTCTATTATTTTTTTGTTTGGGGTGAGTGTTATACCAAATGGTTGATTTGAGGATATCTTGCCACTGGAACAATTATCAACATGAAAATCAGATGTCGCCGCCGCAAAAATAGCTATGTCCACTTCTTTGTTCGACATAACAGCGTTAAACATCTCCTCATATGTTTCAACGTGATGAGTTTTAACATAAGAACTTAGTTGGGTGGGCCCTAATACTAAATTGACTTCTGCCCCCCTCATATCAAATTCTTCTGCAATCTTTATACCCATTAATCCGCTACTTTTATTTGTAATAAATCTGACGTCATCAATCTTTTCTATTGTGGGGCCTGCAGTTACTAATACTTTTTTGCCTAGGAAATCTTTAACATATAATCTTTTTATGACTGCTGTCACAATATCATCTATTTCAGGAAGCTTTGCCTTGTTTTCTTCAAACTTTGGAGTGAGAAATTCAACACCGTATTTTTTCAGCTTTTCAATGTTTTCTAGAATAATTGGATTTCTATACATCGAACTATGCATAGCAGGAACGATTATAATTGGGATTTTACCAAATCCTGTAGAAACAACTGTTGTGACTGGTGTATCATCTATGCCTGATGCTATTTTTGAAATTGTATTTGCTGTTGCAGGTGCAATCAGTATTAAATCGCATCTCTTATCATGTTCCCCTGCATATGAAACATGTTCTATCTTGCCGGTAATCTCATCAACAACAGGATTTCCTGTACCGAACTCAAGTGCATATGGGTGGATTATTTTTTTTGCATCACCGCTCATGACTGCATATACCTCTGCACCATGCCTCATAAGCTCCCTAGAAAGTTTAACAGATTCGACTGCGGCGATGCTTCCAGTAATCCCTAATACAATGCCTTTTCCGGCTAACTTGCTTGACTTGCTCCCTTTTATTGACTTTCTATGCATCACAATTCAAATGGCCTAAATCTTTATAAAAATTGTTATTATCTACATTGAATAGGTGGGTAAATGACTAATAATCTCTTGGTTTATGATACAAAATATGGCTCTACTGAGGTAATTGCTAGGTGGATATCCGAAGAAATGGGAGATATTGTTGTTAAAAAATGCTCAGAAGTAGAGTCTATTGATGATTACTCGTTAGTGGTAATAGGTTCGCCAGATTATGATGATAAACCTCTCAAAAGTGTAAGTGAATTTATTGAAAAATTTAGAGATGAGCTTAAAGAAAAAAAGATAGCAATTTTTGTTGTATGTAACGATATCGAAGAAACAGAATATCAAGGCAAACAAATAGGCGGTAGGTTCAATCTAGAGATAATAAAAAGAGAACTTCCAAAAGGAAATATAGTTTTAGAGGAAGTGCTGGGTGGAGTATTTAATCCTAAAATCCTTGACGATCAAGATCAAGAAAGAATAGTGAACTTCTTTAATGAAATTGGCAAATCCCTCAAGAGAGAAGACCTAGTTTTCATGCCTGTGATGAATAAACTTGATAAAGATAGATGTAAACAGTTTGTTAGTAAACTTAAGGAGATTTAAAGGCATTTTATGTACAATTCAGAATATTATGTTCCTTCGCATATAACTGGGTTTTTTGTTCCTTTCTTTAGTGAAGACTATTTAAAAACTGGATCAACCGGTGCTGGAGTTTCACTTTCTTCTGGCCTTAAGACTAGAATTAAAATAATTGAAGGTGGTGGCAAAGTTGATGTCTTTTTAAATGGAAGTAAGGCCATAAAAAACAACACACCGGTATCTTTGAAATGCTTAAATATAATCAAAGAAAAATATCCAAAATACTTCTTCAATAAAGATGTTATAATAGAGCATGAGAGTGATGTTCCTATTGGATCTGGATTTGGGGCATCTGCTTCAGCCGCCCTTGGGATTTGCTTCTCAATTAAAGATTTGATAAAGATTTCGCCTAGAGAATGCATAAGAATTGCACATGAGGCTGAAGTCAAGAGCCTGAGCGGTCTTGGGGATGTAGTGGCTGAAGTAAAAGGAGGTGCTGAGATAAGGAAAACTCCAGGTGTTGATGGAATAATTGAAAATATCCCCTCGGATGATCTAAAGGTAATGGCTATAAGTCTTGGAAAGAAAAAAACAGAAAGCGTATTGAAAGATTCTGAAAAAATGAAGATAATCGAAAAATGTGGAAGTAAATTATTAAAGAGGCTTATTAGCGAGCCTAATATTGAAAGATTGATGCAATGCTCAAAGACCTTTACATACAAAACCGGTATAATGTCACAAGAGATTTTGGATTTAGTTAAGATCGTTGGAGAAGTTAATAGTTACGATGCTTCGGGTATTATGATTGGAGAAGGGGCATTTACCTTTATTAATAAAGAAGATGAAAATAGAGTATTGGAAAGTATAATAGATATTAAAGGAGACATCATTGTTTCTCCTATAGCTTCAGGTTTATTATAGGTGCTATAATGGATATATCAAAAAATCACCCACGTTATGAATCGCTTCTTTTGAGGGAGAAAATAAAAGATTGTCTGAAAGAAGGTATTCTTTCAGAAGTTGGGGTAGCTGCACATGGTAGGGGAGAAGCTTTTGACTACTTATTAGGGGAAAGAACTACAGGAGAAGCAGATAAAGCGATAAAGGCTGCCGCCATCATGATATGCAAAGCTAAAACCCCAGTAATATCTGTAAATGGGAATATCGCATGTCTTGTTCCAGGGGACATTGTTGAGCTATCAAAGATTGTACCTTTGAAAATAGAAATCAATCTTTTTTATAGGACTTATGAAAGAGAAATTAAAATTAAAAAAAGATTGGAAAAATATGGCGCAACAACTATACTAGGCGTTGGAGAAAATGCAAATGAATCCATACCGGGACTTGATTCTCTAAGGGGCAAAGTGTCTGAAGAAGGTATCTTCAATTCCGATGTTGTTATCGTTCCTTTAGAAGATGGGGACAGGGCTTTGGCACTTAAGAAAATGGGGAAAAAGATTATAGCTATTGATCTAAATCCTTTTTCAAGGACCTCCTTATGCTCTGATATAACAATAGTTGACAACGTTGTTAGGGCAATGCCCCGGCTTATTAAGGAGATAAAGAAATTTAAGGATAAACGTATTGAAAAAGATATTGAATTTGACAATAGCGAGAATATTAAAAAATCGATTGAAATAATGAAAAATAATCTTATTCATTGGGAAGAAAAAATAAATGAAAGGTGATTCTATTAGTATAATAATCCTTCAACTTGCATTAGATATATTAAATCTTGATCGTGCCATCTCAATGGCTAAAGAAGCGGCCCCAGGAGGCATAGATTGGATTGAGGCAGGAACCCCTCTAATAAAAAGTGAGGGCATGGAAGCCATAAGAGAACTAAAGCGTATTTTTCCAGATAAGAAGATAATTGCAGATATGAAAACAATGGACACAGGTGACTTTGAAACTGAGATGGCGTCAAAAGCCGGCGCCGACATAATCTCAATATTGGGTGCTTCTGATGACAGTACAATAAAAGAGGCAATTAAAGCAGCTAAGAAGTACAATTCTGAGATTATGATTGACTTAATCAATGTCGAAAACAAAGTAGATAGGGCTAGTGAAGTTCAGAAAATGGGTGCAAAATATGTCTGTATTCACGTTGGGATTGACCAACAGATGAAGGGAGAAGATCCATTGCAGGATATAAAAGATGTAAAAGGGGCAGTGAACATTACAATTGCAACTGCCGGGGGATTAAATTCTGAGAATATTCCCGATGTAGTTTCTGCTGGGGCAGACATAGTTATTGTTGGTGGCTCTATTACAAAGGCTTCAGACCTTCTCGAAGCTACAAAAAGAATCAGAAAGAGCATTGATCTCGCAAAACCTATTGAGAGTTTAGAATTTAAAAAATATAAAAAAGAAGAGCTAATAGAAGCCCTAAAAAAAGTATCTTCTTCTAATGTCTCAGATGCCATGCATAGAGGTGGCGCAATGAAAGGCATACACACTGTTGTACCCGGACTTAAGATGGCAGGAAAAGCATTGACTGTTAAAACTATGAATGGTGATTGGGCAAAGGTAGTTGAAGCAATTGACCTAGCAGAGAAAGGAGAAATACTTGTCATAGATACAAATTGTGGCAACATTGCCGTATGGGGAGAGCTAGCAACTTGGAGCGCTTTTACCCGAGGACTTGGGGGGATTGTAATAGACGGTGCTGCAAGAGATATCGATGACCTAAAAGAAATACGTTTTCCTGTATTTGCAAGGTATGAGACCCCCGATGCAGGGGATCCAAAAGGCTTTGGGGAGATAGGATGCGAAGTCGTATGCGGCGGCCTTAAAGTAAACAAAGGGGATTATATAATAGGAGATGACAGCGGAGTTGTGGTAATTCCTCAAGAAGAAGCCCAAGAGATAATAAATAGGAGCCTTGATGTCAAAGAAAAGGAAAACAGGATAAGAGAAGAAATTAAGAGGGGCTCGACTCTATCAAAAGTGCTAAAGCTTAAAAAATGGGAAAAAATTGTTGGCTAGATTCAAAAACGAAAAATTTATATAGAATCTATCTCTTTATGACATATCATTATATGATATATCGGTGCCCATATGACATTTAGACAAATTCACAATAGTTTTCATTATTTTCATATTTTAGATACATTCGGGCTTTGGTTATTTAGCAAGAAGGAGCTATGTGGCTACGACGTAATAAAAGAGTTTGAAAGTAGGTCGAAAGGCACTTGGAAACCGTCTCCGGCTTTAATTTATCCTAAAATATTGATATGGGTATCCGAAGGATTAATTGAAGAAACGAATAAAGGAACTAGAGGTAAAAAATATTATAAAATAACTCCGAAGGGAAATATAAGATTAAATCAGAAAATGGGCAATCTTAAAAGAGATCTCTTAAATTATGAAGATTTTCTGGGGGAAGTTTTTGAGGTGGGTATATGAAAGAGCTAAGAGATACCCTTTTTGGAAAACTTGCACTTATCGAATACAAGTACAGTAAGATTATTGTAGTCTCAATGCTACTGATAACTATTTTTTTATCCTTTGGCGCATTAAACTTAAAGTTTGAATCTGATTTCATGAAAGAACTTCCCCAAAACTTTGACGTTGTAAAAACTCAAAATCTCATTAACAGTGAATTTGGCGAAGAAGAAGGAATTATAATTCTATTGGAAACTGATTTTGATGTTGTAGGCGATATACGAAACAAACAAAGTCTTGAAAGTATATATGAGCTTGAGAAAAGGTTAAGCTCCAGACCAGAGATAATCGACGTGATTGGCCCCGGGACTGTCTATTATTCCATATTTAGAGATATTCCTTCAGATGAAATGTCATTGAGGGAAGTGGCAAAAACTATACCGGGATTGATATCAAAAGATTATACGTCAGCTATAGTCATGGTCAGGATGAGCGGGGTAAGGAGCGAAGAGGAAATTCAAGCTGCAATCGACATAGTAGAGGAAGAAACTGAAAAAGTACAGTTATACGGCTTGGATTATACAGTAACAGGATCCCCTGTGTTAAATAAAACTATTCTTAAAATTTTGAGAGAAGATTCATTGAAAACTATGGCAATATCCGCAATAATTGTATTCCTATTACTGAGCTTAATACTTAGATTCAAATCATTCTTTGTTATTATTCCTCTTATTTGCGGGATAGTGTGGACTGCAGGAATTCTATCCTATATTGGGATCCCAATAAGCCTTGTAACAGCTAGTGTTGGCGCTATTGTCATAGGTCTAGGTGCCGAATACGGGATATTTATGGTATTACGTTACAACGAGGAGGCAAAAAAAGACAAGCCAAATGAAGAAAGAGTTGTGGCTATGGTTGCGGGCGTTGGCCGGGGCACCATAGGTTCAAGTGCAACGACAATCGCTGGCTTTATGGCCCTAGCGCTTTCTTCGATGCCTATGATGGTCCATCTTGGAACTGCTTTATCCTTAGGAATAATAAGCTGTCTTATTGGAGCTTTAGTTTTTTTACCTTCAATTATGGCTTTGAGGAAGTGGTAATATGTCACGTTACGATAAACTAATAAGAGATTTTTCAGATATTCACGGGAAAAATCCCAAGAGGCTCCTTATATTATCATTTATTATAACTATTATTTTAGGCTCTGGAATATCCCTCATCAAGATAGAACAAGGAGACGATATGAGCCAGCTGCCCAATGATATTGAAGAGATTAAAGTATTCATGAAGATGGAGGACAAATTTGAAAGGTATAACTCTATTATTGTTGTAATCAACTCAGAAAATGTATTTTCTCCAGACATATTGAAGGAAGCCTATCTATTGAATCAAGAACTTATGAATGTCTACGGCATAGAAGGCTCTTCTTTTGACCTTAAGCTTGATGAAATATACTTGCCAAAAGAAGAACTCAAAAATCGGCTTGAAGTTTCCGATAGCCTAGGGTATATGCTGATACGACTTAATGTTATGAAAGGTGTGGATAATATCCAAGTATATGACGACGTAAAAGAAATAATCTCAAAAACTACATTGACTGTACTCCCCGGAGGCGACATAGCGATGAACAATGAACTAACGGACATAATCTTGCCCGAAATGTCAAAGATATCCACATTTGGTATGATAGGGGTCTTGCTGTGTGTTATTCTAACCTTTAGATCCATAAGATATGGTATAATGCCTTTGATATGCGTTGGATTGGGAATAGTGTGGATGATGGGGATATCGGGCTTCGCGGGTATTTCTTTAAGCTCCGAACTTGTTGGCGTTGTTTCAATGATGGCTGGAATAGGCATAGATTTCGCAATACAGACTATAAATAGATATAATCTTGAAAGGACTCCAATAATTATTGAGAAAATAGTGAAGACAATGGAAGGTGTTGTTGAACCAATTGTAGTCTCATCTATTGTTGCGGGATTTGGATTCATTGCAATGCTAACGGGATCTTTATCGATACTAGATACCATGGGGAAGATGTTATTCATTGGAGTTTTCAGTTGTATGGGTGTCACGCTTATCTTTCTCCCATCTTTTTTAGTAGTTCAAGAAAAAATATTTCAAGATACAAAAAAATTAATCAAGAAAAAAATGGAGGTATATAATGAAAAAGATTAGTATATTTTTAATCGGAGTTTTTTTAATTAGTGTTTTTGCACCAAGCGTTTGTGCAAGTACAGATGCCGTAATTTATTCAGGTTACCTTTATGACAATGAGTTTATATTTGTCGGGCCTTATGCTGTAGCCCTTACCGAATATAAAAACACTATGGCCTCGTTTATGGTCCTAGAAGGAACAGCTCCTGTTAGTCCTTTGGGTGTTTATATATCAGAAGGGGAATCACTCAAAGCAAATGATATCACGATTAATTTAATTGATGTTTCTAAAGTTGGGGTGAATGTAATAATCAAAGGTCCTGTTGGATATAAAATCGGCAGGAGTCAGTATGAGTTTATAATTAATGAAGTAAAAACAAATCCGCTAAATGTAGAGCCTGGTGAGACTTTTGATCTTGAAATTTTACTTTCTAATGAAGGTTCAATGAAAGCCTACACAGTGAAAGCAAGTTTGACTGTTCCACCAGCTGGTACGATAGTTCCTTTTATGCCTGAGAACACATCCGATTCTATTTATATTGGGGATCTTGAAGCTAGAACGGAAAAGTTACTTTCATTTAAATTAAGGGCGAATGAAAAAATAACAGCGGGCAATTATCCGATGACGCTTGTCCTTTACTTTTACGATGGCTCAACACCTTACCCAAGACCATATACGATCCAGTTTGGCCTAAGAGTTTCTGGAAGAACTGAGATAATGGTAGTTAATTTTTCATCTGCCCCCGAAAATGTGAGGTCTGGAAATGAAAATGTAAAGATAAAGGTAAATCTTGCAAATCAGGGGACTGAAAGTGCGAAATATGTAAAGGCTTACCTTGACTTAAAAGAGCCTTTTTCATTATCAAAATCTTATGAAAGCTCATACAATCTAGGGACACTTCCTGGCGGACAGTCAAAGGATGCAGAGTTTCTGATAAATGTTGACAAAGATGCAAAGAAAATGACTTACATGGTACCAATAATTGTTGAATACAGAGACTCTTCAAACAATCTTCTAAAAGAAGAGTTTGAATTAAACTTAGACATAAAAGGAAAACCTGAACTTGAGATAACGGAATATCGCTTGATGCCAGAGTCTGTCAGAGCTGGAGGAAGTGCAAAGATTTACCTTACAATAGAAAACCAAGGGGAAGAAAAGGCAGAATCGATAATCGTTGAGGCGATAGAAAGGTCAGAGCAACCGTTTGACTTCACATCAAAAAATGATTATATTGGTGTTCTTGAACCTGGGCAGAAGGCAGAAGTTGTATTGGCCACCGATGTCAAATCGATAGCAGAGGAAAAAACCTATCAATTAAATCTTAGAATTAGGGCCGTTGGAGACAAAGAAAAGCAGGACTTAAACGTATACCTATTCCAAAAGACCATAGATATACCAGTAGAGAAATCAGTAAGTAATATAAGAATTGCCGTAATGGTGGGGCTCATAATAGTATTGTTAATCGGAGGATACTACGGATACAACAATTATATAAAGAAAAAATAATGAATCGATATCGGTGGGACTATGAAAAGGGGCCTAATACTTCTTTCAGTTATTCTATTCTCTATATTTTTTCCATTTAATGTAGGCTCCTCTTCAGTTCCTGGAGATGATTTCTTTTTCGATGGTGACACAGTAAAGTCAATGATAGTCGTCGGTGAAACGGCAACATCTTCAGATATCATATCAGCGTCAAAATTAGCTTTTCTTATTGCCAACAGACATACTGAGAGAATTGAAAACACGATCTATGAAGAGTATAAAGTCTCTTTGAAGAACTTGAATGCTAGCGACGTAATAAGAATTGATCCTGCTAACACATCTGTGAATTCTGTTAAGGTCGCAGATGGATTGAAATCACTATGGTGGGATGACGGCTACAAGTATTCTTCATCTTTGTATCCATATGGCGATGGAGATAAGGTATTTGATTACAACGAAACGCATGAAGAGATATTCATTAAACTTTCAGATATCGATGTTCCTGATGATTATTGTCTTGATTTTAATATATCTGATATAATATACAGGGTAAAATATATCCATACACCGTTTCAAAGAAAGATCTTCGCTGGATGTGGAGGGCCATTGTATGATGTACCCTATAACTCCTATAAAATTAGATTGTTTGAAAAAGAATACCCAATAATTAATAACGGCGTATACCGCTCTAAAGATCAGAATATAAGTTACTTTATTTATGGCATTCCTATTTATTCACCGGATACTATATTTAATGTAGGGGACACCAGGGTATTCGGCTGGTACACTGTAACCCTTCTTGACATTCACAGCCCAACTACTGAAGAAACTTCTAAAGACGGCAATTTTAAGGTTAAAAGCGGAGGAAGCTTTTCTGGTGAATACAAAGTCTATCTTAGAGTATCTGACTTTACGGGCAAGAGTAATGACTTCTTAATGGTGATGGATGCAAATAGCTCAAGGTGCTGCACCTGCGTTGGCCTATGTGACCCTAAAGGAGGGTATGGCTCATTTACAACTGTTCCAACGAAGCAGTATGAGAATGACCCATATCTCATATTTGAACGTGGTACTAGAGTTATCGATGGTACTGAAGAAACTATATGGACGGTACCAGTTTTTTATATAGATGGAATAAAAGTCTTTGAAGGCGCAGATAAAAGTCTACTTGCAGAATTTGATGTTTATTCTCTAAAGGATTATGGTGCTATTGAAGAAACACCATGTTGCATGCCGTTTGTTACATACCCCAATGATTATAATCTAACGATATCAAACCTCTGGGAAGATATTATCGCCTTAGGAGTTGATATCAACGGTGATGGAAATCTATCTCCTGAAGAACAGCAGATACCTGTATTTGAGACCCCAGGAGAAGAATGCAACGCTTCGATAAAATTCCCTGCTACTTTACCCGTCTACATTAATCCAGGAAAGGACGGGAAATATGGGACATGCGATGATTTTCTTGATTTAAATCCGTTGCATCCAAGATTTAAAAAGTGCAACTATGACACAATTGACGTGATTTTGTGTGACAAAATTGATCTAACATGTTGCGACCCGCAAGTAGTATACGGCCCAAAGAACTATTTCAAGATGGATATACTCGACTCAAACTACAAGCAGAAGGATGGAAATGGCATAGAACTTGAAGTCAGCCAGAAAAAATCAAAACTATATTTGTTCTATGATGCAACAGTCAAGATTGAACCCGCCTCTCTCATAAAAAGAGACATAGACGTCACTGGTGCTGACAAGGTGAAGAAGAACCTCATTCTGATTGGAAACGAAAACAGTAATATCATAATAAAAGACCTATACGATGCAGGTGCATCCAAGGTTCTATGGTCAAGATCATTTGGTCAGTGGGAATACCTAAGAAATGTCTTCTATGAAAACAGTGTGTTAATCGTTGGTGGCAGAAACGGCGAGGCTACAAATAATGCTCTGGAAGATCTAATGAAATTATTGTTTGTTTGATTGCCAGAACATCTTGGTCCTAGCATAAACTCTTTCGGCAGCAAGGATGTCTTTGAAAAGGTCTTCCTCATTTTTTCTATCTTTTACCAATATTCTTTTCGCCGTTCTTGGACCTATTCCAATCCCTGCTAAAACTATTATGGCCTTTTTGCCATATGGAAGAATCAAATCCGCTGAATCCTTAATCTCTTTCAAGGTCTTTTTTTCTTCCTCGTCTATTTTTCCTTTGTAACCTTTATGGACTATTTCTAAATCTTCCCGTCTCCTCAAAATCCCAACATACCGTGCTCCGCATTGAGGGCATTTTGGATTATCCTCAAAATTATTTACAGAAAGAGTTGTTTTCCATTTTCTGCAGTGAAGGCATGCAACTGTGACTCGTTTCTCGAGGAGCCTTTTTTTCAGGTATTTTATAATCTCTTTATCAGGTCTTTTTGGATGCAAAAGTTCAAATGAAGACCCTTCAAGCAGATACCTTGTAAAAGTAGATGGCTCAGTATTTTTATTGATAATTATACTAATTTTTCCATTTTTTAGATCATAGATAAATTTCTTTACAGGTTCAATATCAAGTTTGTCGTGGTATAACTCATTTAATGTTTCTTCGTAAAGTGGTGTATTTCTATAGAGCTTTAATATGTTCTTCATCAAGTACTTGTCAGAATTTGCCCTTATAACCCCAAATCTCTTTGCTATCTGTATCATTTTCCATTCAAACAGTGGTGTGTTCTTCAAGACTATATCAAGGATAGGTATTACATGGTCTTCATTTAATTCAAGAAGAGTATTTTTTACTACGCTGCCACCATCTTTGATTCCAACAGGAAATTTTATCATTATATGGTATGGATCGGTCCTCATACCTATAGATTCCCCAAATCTCTGTGCCAGGAGAGATGTTATGACTCTACCCAGTGTATCATTTGCTTTGGAACCGTTAAAGACGTGCAGGATGACAAACTCCCCTATATCTTCAATCACTAGGGAATTCTTAGAGTAAGAGAAGTATTTTGATTGCTCGTCAAGCAATTCATATAGGATTTTTTTTGTATCGTTAGTTAAAGGCAATCCTTCTATCTTCAATTTATCATCAAAAATTTCAAAAACATCTCTTGAGACAAAAAGTGGAACTGGAATAAGTTCACCTTCCCAAGAAGGGATTGCACCTACAGACCTAGTTTCAGTTACCTCAATTTTTTCTTCTTCAATGTTTAATACCTTCCATGTCCTACCACGAACTATAAAGTTTCCACCAACCTCAATATTTGACACGATAAAATTCTCATCTAGAACACCGAGGGATGATCCAGTCCCAACTTCAACAACTCTATACTGTTTTGTATCTGGGATCATTGATAAGTTCTCATAATAATAAAACATGCCCTGTTTGGATCTTTTGTAAGTTATTCCGTTATTAATCCAAATCAGCTTTATGCTTTCTAAAAAATATAATACCCTCCAGAATTCTTCATTGCTCATGTTTCTATACGGATAGGATTTTTTAAATAGAGAATAAGCTTCTTCAATTGAGACTTCATTACTTTCCATTGAAAGCCCTATTATCTGGTGGGATAGTACATCAAGGGATTTTTCAGGTATCTCTGACCTTTCAATCCGATAGTTTAATGCATTTTTTGCTATTACTGCAGATTCACATATTTCTTCATCACTTGAAAGGATAATCCCTTTTGAAACAAGATATGTTTTGTGTCCTGCTCTGCCAACTCGCTGCAAGAGCTTTGATACCTGTCTAGGGCTCCCATACTGTATAACTAGATCAACAGCACCAACATCTATGCCAAGCTCCATGCTTGAAGTGCATACTATGCCCTTGATTTCTCCATTCTTAAATCTAGTTTCAACATCAATCCTAGTTTCTTTGGATAGTGAGGAATGGTGAACATCTATAAAATTCATTTCCATCAAATTAAATCTTGATGAAAGAGTTTCGGCCATTTGACGGGTATTGACAAAAAGAAGAATGCTTTTGTGGGCGTCAATTAACTCCTTAATTCTCCTAATCGATGATGCAACATAAGGGGATATTTTTAAATTTTCTGCGGCCATTATATCTTCTTCAAAGATTTCAGGAGTTTCAACTTCAATGTTAAACTCTTTTTTTATCTGAGATTGGATTATCTCAACTTCTCTCCCCTCTCCTACTAAGAATTTTGCAACTTCCTCTTTGGATCCAACAGTTGCAGAAAGGCCAATCCTCTGGATTCTCCCATTTTTTAATCTTTCAAGCCTCTCAAGAGCTAGGCTTAGCTGAACACCTCTTTTGTCCTCGGCTATTTCATGTATTTCATCGACTACAACAGCGAGCACAGATTTCAGATGTTCTCTTAGCTTCTTTCCGGTAAAAAGCGCTTGAAGTGTTTCTGGGGTGGTGATTAAAATATCCGGAGGATTCAAACTCTGCCTTCTTCGCTCGCTCTGAATTGTGTCGCCATGTCTTGCTTTGATTGTAATTCCCATCGCTTCCCCTATTTTTTCAAGCCTTAATAGAAGGTCCCTATTAAGGGCCCGGAGCGGGGCTATATACAGAATCTTTATGCCTGGCACATTGCTGTCTTTGACTAGTTTAAGCAACGGGAGAATCGCGGCCTCTGTCTTTCCTGCGCCTGTAGGGGCCATCAATAATACATTTTTTCTAGCAAGTATCTGTGGAATTGAGCTTTTCTGGATATCAGTAGGAGACGTAATATTAAATTCTTTTAATACATTGACAATATCTGTCCCCAAAAGTTCAAAACTCATGACCACACCTACTTAGAACTTACCAAAGCATTTTTAAATTTAATTTATTGGTTTAAATTATGGACCTATATCCAGTAATAAATAAGCCTGCTATAATCATTGAATCCGATAAGAGGTATCTTGTTGTTGCTGATCTGCACTTAGGTAAAGAGTACGAGTATTATAAAAAAGGGATTAAGATCCCAGATGTCGGACAAAAAATGAAGGCGGATTTATTAAAAATAATAAAAAGAAAAAAGGTAGAGGAGCTTATACTATTAGGGGATATCAAACACAATCTTCCATTTACATCCTATTTTGAGAAATTAAACCTACCTAAATTCTTAGAATTTGACATCCCGGTAAAACTGATCAAAGGGAATCATGATGGAAATATAGAAGAGATAGTTGATAACGAGGTCATGAAATCCTTCAGAATAGACGACCATGTTTTAACTCATGGCCACATCCTTATTGAAGGTAGCAATTTGATTATGGGGCATATCCATCCCGTAGTTGAATTTGTTGACTCAAACGGAAAGATTACTCGTTTGAAATGTTTTCTTAGAATAGAAGGCCCACAAAATATAATCATTTTGCCATCTTTTAATCCAGTTATAGAAGGTGTATCAATAAACAAAGACGAAGAGATACCCGGACCTTACTTTGAGAGTGGCAGATTAGAAATAAAAAATTTTGATTGTTACCTTCTTGACGGAACCTATATGGGTAAAGTAGGGGATATTTATCACTGAGCCTTTCCACAGTCCGTATCTATCGCCTCGATTGCATCCCCGATTAACATTCCTTCGTTTTGATCAATGTATTCTTCAATTCTCTTCAATAGGTAATCCTCTTCAATTTTTTCAGACATACTTGATACCAAGTCTTTTCTAATTTCACCGATTACTTTATCAGCAGTTTCTCCAAGCTCTTTTGAAACTGTGTAACATTCGTTAATTATGTGGGCACAAAGGACTTCGCATGTCTTTTCAATGTACAGTTTATTGTGATAGATATTGTTTATCACATCAATTAATTTTGCATATTTATCAAGTCTATTAATATAATATTTCTTTGTTTGTATTACGATATTCTTTATCATTGCTCCAGATATTGTCTCTTTTATTGGAACGTTGATAAGCCCAAGTTTTTCTATATTGCATATTCTATTCTTCTCATATAGCTCAGTCAATATGGTGTCCTTCATAACTTCAGCAAACTTCTTGACTGATCCGTACTTTTCAATTTCAAGTGAGTGCGGGATTAATTGGTCTGGTTTTAGATATATGTCCAAGACTTTTTCTCCGGCGTCTCTTGTGTCAGGCCTTCCTATCCGAATGTGCTTATCAATTCTCCCTGGCCTCAAAATTGCAGGGTCTATAATATCTGGCCTATTTGTAGCTATTATAACAATTACATCCCCCATCTCCTCAAGACCATCAAGAAGCTGTAAGAATTTATTTACTATTGGATTTTCAAGTCTTGCAGCCTCTGAGCCTGATTCTCTTTCAGGTACAAGACTATCGAATTCATCAAAGAATAAAACAGAGGGTGCCTTTTCTTCCGCATATTTGAATAATTCCTCAATGTTTTGCTGAGTCTCTCCAAACCATTTGCTCCTAAGTTCTTTGTCAACATTAATAAAATTTCTCGAAGAGATGGAGGCGGCGTAACGTGCGATTAGTGTTTTACCACACCCTGGGGGCCCATAAAGCATTATACCTTTAGTCCTCTCAATTTTTAATTTTTGGACTTTTTCTTTGATAAAATCATAACTCAATGCAGAACCAACGGCCTGATCAATCTCTAAAATGGCCTCGTCAAGCCCGCCTATTTCTTCTCTAATAACTTTAGGTTTCTTTTCAAGTAGAAGATCATCACCATATTTAACATTTGATTTTATATCGAGTATCTCCCAATCTTTTGAATTTCCAAACAACGTTACTGTGGCTCCAGCCTTGAGATATTCGTTCTTTGAATCTACAAAGTCCCCTATGTCTAGCATCATCTCATGATAAGTATCAAATCTCACTGTTGCATATCTGCCTTCAATTTTTATTATCTCACCAAGTGTTGTATCAACTTTGCCGGGGTGTCTTTCGAGTATTACAAATTTTCCCCCTTCCTTTGCCTCGATAAACTTGTACCTTATCTTGTCCCCTTTGTTAATATCTAAATCATCAATCATATAGGCTATTATCCTATAGTTTACATAATCAAAAATTTCATGCATCCCTTCTTTGTCAAGTGGCCTTACGTAAATACCAATCATAAAGGGAGGCTCATTTAACTCTCTTATCCTCTGCTCAAGCCTATTGATGCGCCCTTCAAGAAAAATCTTAATTTCATTTTTTAGCATTCCCCGTTCATGCTGAATCTGATTAACTATCTCTTGGGAAGAGGATATGAGTTGTTTAATTTCTTCTTTTTCAAGGACTTTTTGGGAAAATCCTTTTTCTTTTAAAATTTCAACAAGATCAAAATACTCATATTCTTCTTTTAGATATGCCCTAATCTTTTCTGTCTTTTCTACGTCAGGAGATTTCACAAAAAAAAATAGAACTCAATCTTTTAAAAGTGTTTGCAAATTAATCAGATTTAATAATTAAACAAATGCCATGCTACCATAGCCCAATAATCGAACATAGACCCCAAGTCCTAAAATCAAGACAAAAACAGACATTGAAGCATAGTCTCTTTTTTTAAGAGATATTTCTTTTAAAAATGTTCTTTCCCCATATCCAAATCCTCTTGATTCTATAGCTATTGCAAGCTCTTCAGCCATCCTTATCGAGCCTATAATCAATGGGGTAATTATTGGTATGTAGTTTCTTATTCTTTTGAATATCGGGCCCTTATCCAATTCCAGACCTCTTGATCTCTGGGCATCCATTATTGTATATGTTATTCCTGCTAAAGTAGGCACATACCGGAGGGATATAGCTAAAGTCAAACAGTATTCATATGGAACTTTGAATTTCATTAATCCTAGAACAAGGTCACGCTGAAGTGTTGTCATCAAGAGAAGAAAAGTTGCGGTGATTATTGCAAAGATTCTAAAGGTCATTGCAAGCCCCATCCGTATGCCATCCTCACTGACATGTATCTTCCAGTATTCAAAAATTATATTTCCTGTTGGCTGGAAAAAAGGCCATAATATCAATGACATTAAGACAAGTGGAAGTATTGGTCTTATGTATGTAGCCAATCTCTTAATTTTGATTTTACAGAGAAATCTTATCATCAATAAGACTGAAACTGCAATGGTGCCAAGATACAGTGGATCTTTGTATAAAAGTGCAAGGCCAAAGATCGATGAAAGAATGACTATTTTTGTTCTGGGGTCAAGGCTATGAAAAAATGAAGATTCCTTGACATACATCGAGTATTTAATCATAATATAAGAAATAAAAGATTTAGATTTAAACTTTTAGGGTTTATCTATACCAATAATGACTGTACCAAGATTTTCTCCCTTGATGTTGTATTTCTCTTTAAAGAATAGGTCCGTTGGAACACAGAGACTTGCTGAAATCCCTTTCAAATCTTTTAGTTCTTCTACCTCTTGTGAGGGAATCACAAAGTAAGGCTTGCCTTGGGTCTTTACATTAGTAAATATAACAAACTCCTCCCCCATAAAAAGGACATCATTTCGTTTCTGATAATCGGGGATCTCATCCTTTCTTAAGAGCTTACCTAGAATATTACCCGAAGGGTCCTTCATTAATGTTAGACTCTGACCATGTTTTCTATCTGTGAATGAGTCATCAATAAAAATAAGGAATACTGCTCCTTTTGATAAAACTTCCCAGACACCCTCATTGATAAAGTCCATCATCCCTCCGGCAGCCTTATTCTTTTCGGCCTGGATCTCAAATTCTCTGATTTTATCAATATCCTCTGCCGATAGAACAAAGGCATCTACAATACCCTTTACGGACTTCAAACGTTTTATTATATCTTCAATTCCCATGTTTATCATCAAAGATAGCCTTTAGCTTTTAGAAGCTCAGCGTTTAATATTCCCCCGCCTGCGGCCCCTCTAACTGTATTGTGGGAAAGACAGACGAATCTTATATCAAATACTTTACATTCTCTAAGTCTTCCAACTGTTACTGCCATGCCTTTGTCGGAATCTCTGTCTTTTCTTGGTTGAGGCCTATTGGGTTCTTCTCTGTAAATAATCGGCTTTTTTGGTGCAAATGGTAAGTTTAATTCCTGCGGCTCAGAGCGGAACTCTTCCCAGATCTTTCTAATTTCCTCAAGCGAAGGCTTTTTTGCGCCAAATTCAAGGCTTACACATGCTGTATGGCCATCAATCACTGGCACTCTATTGCAGTGAGCAGAAATCTTCATACTTGTATCGTTTACAATTTTTCCATTTACAATCTTTCCCATAATTTTCTGAGGTTCTACTTCTGATTTATCTTCTTCCCCGGATATAAATGGAACAATGTTGTCTATCATGTCAAGTGAAGGCACCCCAGGATATCCTGCTCCTGAAACGGCCTGCATTGTTGTAATTATCATTCTTTTAACTTCATATCCTGCCTTGATTAATGCATAAACAGGAGCCATATAGCTTTGTAATGAACAGTTTGGTTTTACAACTATGAACCCTTTATCCCAACCGTTTGCTTTCTTCTGCTGAGAAATTATTTCGATATGATTGCTATTAATCTCGGGGATTAACATTGGGACATTGTCAACATGCCTGTTGGCTGAGGCGTTAGAAAAAACTGCTATTCCTGCTTTGGCATATGCTGCTTCAAGTTCCTTGATTTTTTCCTTTTCCATTTCAAGTGCAGAGAATACTAAGGCACATTTCCCAATAGCTTGGCTTACATCATTTGCATCCTTGACAATAAGTTTTCGAACTTTTTCAGGCGGGTCTGAAATCATCTGCCATTTTCCCATTACAGCTTCTTCATAACTTTTACCCGCACTTTTTGGCGATGCTGCAACATATGTAACATTAAACCATGGATGATTATCTAACAATCTTATATAATTTTGACCTACCATCCCAGTAGCTCCAATTACCCCTACATTTATTTTTTCCATGTTATTCACCTTATCATATTAAGTAATTTTTTAATAATCCTATTCCTTCTATTTTGGCCTCAACTGTGTCTCCTCTGTTCATAGGGCCAACTCCAGGTGGCGTTCCAGTTGCGATGACATCACCGGGTTCAAGAGGCATTATTTCGGATATAAATTCCAATAATTCATAACAATTAAATATCATGTTCTTCGTTGATGAATTTTGTTTTGTGATTCCATTTAACTTGAGAGATATTGGGAGATCAAATGGATTTATATTAGTTTCAATTAGAGGCCCCATAGGAGCAAATGTATCATAAGATTTTGCTCTTGTCCATTGTATATCTTTTCTCTGCAAATCTCTTGCCGTTACATCGTTGAAGACTGTATATCCCAAGATATAATCTCCTGCTTCATCTTTTTCAACATTCTTTGCTCTTCTGCCTATGACTATTCCAAGCTCAACTTCATAATCCACTTGATTTGAAGTTTCAGGGTATATTATAGGGTCTTCAGGACCAATGACTGTGCTTGCAGGTTTTATAAATATTATGGGATTTTTTGGAATTTCCATTTTAAGCTCCTTTGCATGATCAACATAATTCAAACCAACTGCCACGACCTTTGAAGGCACCGTTGGAGAGAGTAGCTTGACTGCGTTCAAATCAATCTCATTTTCAGTTATTTCAAATCCTGAAAAGAAATCACCTTTGATTTTTTTTATCACGTCTTTCTCTAGAATTCCTTGCTCTATGTTATCTTTGTAGTTGTATCTTAGGAGCTTCATTATCTCACCTTCTTATCTAACAATTGCAAACACGTCGCTCATTATTGCTGCGGCTGTCTCTATTTGACCTGCACCTCTTCCCATTACAGTTATGTCTTTGGAGAGGTCAGTTTCAAACACAGCTACATTCAAAGTTCCTGTTACTGCAAGTGGAGAGTTTAGCGGAACTGGTGTCGGCTCGACTTTTGCACCCTTTTCGGTAACTTCTACCAGTAATTTTATGATATTTCCGTTCTTCTTTGCCTCTAAAACATCTTCCATCATTATGCCTGTGATTCCCTTGACTTTAACATCGCTTAAAGTCATTGATTTGCCCATCAAAGCGTTTGAAAGTATTGTTGCTTTGCATGCTGCATCCCAACCTTCAATATCTTGGGCAGGGTTTGCTTCGGCATAACCCTTCTCCTGCGCTTCTTTTAATGCGTCCCCAAATTTTTTCCCTTCAAACGCCATGTTGGAAAGAATATAATTTGTAGTACCATTTAATATGCCTTTTACTGAAATAATCTCATTTCCTTTTAGTGCTTCCTGCGCAAGATTTAACACAGGCATTGTCCCTCCAACGGTCGCTTCATATCTTAATTCCTTTCCACTTTTTTCTTTAGCCTTGATTACTTTGTCATAGTGGAGTGCTAAAGGCCCTTTGTTTGAAGTTACGACATGCATACCTCTATCAAAGGCTTTCATGATATGATTCAATCCAGGTTGGGCATCTTTGATATTTGTCGGTGTAACTTCAACAATAATATCGGCGTCCATATTTTCTACTGCCTGTTCCCCGTTCCATTTTTTATCCTTTGAAGAATCAGGATAATTTATCATAAGTGATCTTTCTTGATTATGATCCATCAACTTAGTAAGATCAATTCCATTTTCATCATAAATAGAGTTTAGCATGTCGGCAACGCATACAATCCGGACATCGACACCATACTTCTTTTTGTATTGTTCTGCTCTGTCCCTTACTACTTTGCATACTCCTTTACCAACTATACCAAAACCAACGACTCCCAAACGTACTTTCTTCATAATAAACAGTCCTCATAAATATAGTGAATACTCTATTTTTATTCTTTATTTAAGAGTTTCGGGAAATTATTATTTTATTATTTTAATTAGAAAAATAATAATACCGAAACCTTTTTAAAAAGGCTTAAGATAGGAAGGTAAAGCTATATTTTAGAGGGTGAAAAAGATTTGGAGCTACCTTTTTGTGAGATCTGTTTGAAGACCGGAATGCTCTGCCCAGGTTGTACTGCAAAGATTAAAGATGGCGAACTTAATGACAACGACCTCGAAATAGCTAAAGAACTTTACAGACTTTCTCAAGAAAATAAAGGACTAAAAGATGTAAAGTTTAAGAGGAGTATTAAGGTTGGCAATCTTATAATTATTCTCATCGAAGCAGGAGAGATAGGAAGTATTATTGGTAAAGGTGGCAATGTAATAAGGGGATTAAGTAAAAAATTAAATAAAAAGATAAGGGTTATTGAAGAAAGCAAAGATGTTAAAAAAGTTGCTTCTGACCTGTTATACCCAGCAAAAGTTTATGGAATAAACATTGTTTACATGCCTGATGGTACAATAATTAAAAGACTCAGATTAGGAAAAGAATTTGAGAGAAAACTTCCTATTGCAACAAAAAGTGTAAAAGAAATACTTTTGTTGATCACGGGCGAGAATGTTGATATTGTATTTGAATAATTTTTCTAATACTTTCTTTTTATTATAAAATCGCAAAGTTCAGTTAGAAATATTTTTGATTCTTCTTTCATGTTTTTGTCTATAGACTCTTTGGCTGCTTTAATCAATTGAGATTCTTTTTCGATACAATAGTCCAAAGAACCACAGCTTTTCATTATGTCCTTTATTTCGGCTATATCCTCAGATGATGCGTTCCTATTTCCTAATATAGCTTTGACTTTCTTTAACTGAGTTTCATCTGCGCATTCAAGTGTTTTTATAACTAATAAAGTATTTTTTCCTTCTTTGATATCGCTGTCAACTGGTTTTCCAGTGGTACCTTCTTCTCCAAAGACGCCAAGTATGTCGTCATGGACCTGAAAGGCTCTTGAAAGATTTAAAGCATATGTATCTAAAGAGTATACGTCTGCCTTTTCAGTAAAAAGAAGACCAATTCTTAAAGGGTATTTGAAGAGGATTCCTGTCTTATGGTCAATCATCTCAAAGTATTTGTCTTCGTTTCCGCCTTTATGTTCCATCAGGATGTCCAATAACTGACCCTCATTTAATATTTTGTACATCTCCCTGTGCATTATCATTGCCTTTGAAATAATAGCAGCATCAAATCCACTTGACCTTATTGCCTTCCCACTCAAGGCATAAAGTATGTTGGAGCCCAAAACTGAAAGTGCGTAAGAGTACCTCGAGATTGCCCTTTGTATCATAAGTAATTGAGAAAGACCATCTTTCTTGATCCAATTGCCACCGTCATAGTAGGGGTTAATATCGAATCGTGTAGACTTCAAAAATTTGTCTGCATAAATTGCATTGAAAGTTTTTTCTCCGTGCCTTATAACATCTTCATCCATAGCATCGTCAAGTATGAGGGAAGAAGAATGGAGGAGCTCAAATGCTATTGATGCCCTTAGAATTTCATGATTATACTCTGAATATCCGCAATAGGCCATAATGCACATTATCGGCCTAAGTCTTTTTCCACCAAGGAGGGTGTGGTGCCTTATGTCTTTATAGAAATCACAAAGTGTATCGTTATCGATTGTTTTCAATTCTACTTCAAAAAAATTCTTAATCTCGCCTTCTACCTCTTTTTTGAGCTCGCTTGTGACCTTAATAAAGTCCATTATCGCACCTTTAACAAATTTTTTATTTTTAGTTTAAATAAGTTTTGAAGATATCTTTTAAAGCCCGATAAATTAATTACAGTAGATGTCAATAAAGATAACTGATGCTAACTCCAGTTACACTGGAAAACTGTCAAAAGGATGTAAATTGTGTATTGAAGGTAAAAAATCAGTACTTTTTGTTACTGGAATCTGTCATGTAAACTGTTATTATTGTCCTGTATCAAATGAGAAAAAAGGTAAGGACGCATCATATATCAATGAACGAAAAATAGAAAAAAAAGAGGACGTTTTAGAAGAGATAAAGGCATGTAGATCAAAAGGAGTTAGTTTTACTGGGGGAGACCCCTTACTAAAAATTGATAAATGTCTTGAATATGCTAAACTAATCAAGGAAAAGGATAGTAAGCACCATATTCATCTATATACAGGGAGTACCGATAAAATATCTAAGGGATTAGAAAAATTAGAAGGCTATGTTGATGAAATCAGATTTCACGTGAAAGATGAGAAAGAGCTACAAGGTCTAAAAAATATCCTCAATATGAACTTTAATTTTGGGATTGAGATCCCAGCTATCCCGGGGGATTTTGAAAGGATGTGCTCAATAATTGAATCGGCACCATCTGCTGGCTTTTCATTTATTAATTTGAATGAATTTGAATACACAGAAACAAATTGGGACAATCTTTCTAAAAGAGGATTTGATTTTGATAGTGACACTAGCATGGTGAAAGGCAGTAAAGACCTATCGTTCAGGCTATTAGAGAAGTATGAAGATCTCCCAATATCAATTCATTTCTGTTCCTCTGTGTTAAAAGATGCAATTCAACTAAGAAGAAGATGGGAAAGAAGAGCAAAAAATACCAAAAAATACTATGAAGAGATTGAGGACTGTCTCATTGTAAAGGGTGAGCTATCAGGAGATGTTAGAGAAATAGTTGACTATCTTAATGATGCGCTTAATATTTCTAAAAAGATGTATGAAGTACATGGAGACAAGGTATTTACTCACTGGGCGGTAGCGGAGGAAATATCTGAAAATAAAGAGTTATCAAAGAAAATAAAATCAGCTATAGTAAAAGAATACCCCATATATAAAAGAGTCGTATCTGAGTACATCCCACTTTAGTAATCATTCTTGGGTATACTTGAGGATTTGGGTGATTTTGGTTTTCTGGTCAAAGTTCCAATTAGGACTCCAAGTTCCATTGTAACGGCACTGAGCAACACTCCAAACATAATATAAATGGAAGAGGAGATACTTGATTTTGTTGATTCGATTGAAGATTTGACAAGCTCTATTCTTGCGCTAACTTCTTCCACTTTGGCTGTTAATCCAAGGTCTTGATATGACTGTTTTGCTTTTTCATACTGCTCAAGGGCTTTTGAATAATTTTTCTTTGTATAGTACTCATTTCCCTGTGCATAGTATTCTTCTGCATCTTTGACTAATGTTGAATCTTTTATTGTAAAGGAGATTGATTCAGTTGTAGCCTTCTTATTTCCGTAAGGATCGAAATACTCAACTATAACATCTGTCTTGTAGCTTCCTGCGGTAGAATCACCTTTTGCAGCAACGTTGAGTGTGACATTTCTTGATTCTTGGGATCGCATTAACCCAATTGAATCTACATCTAAAGATGTAGTGAAATTGTTATTTGTAGGAACACTTAATTTGATATTATTGCCGTAACCAAGACCATAGTTTGATACCTTAAATGGAATGTTTATGTTCTGCCCTTGTAAGACTTCGTTAGGATAAGATGATAACTCGATTTTAAGTGATGGAAATTCTTTAATAACTTTGAACTCAATTTCTTTCATAAGCAAATAAGGCTTACATCCCTGTCTGCAGTTTCCAATCTCGCCCCTAATTCTCAAGGGAATTTTATAAGTTCCAGCATCTGCATTTTCAGTAGTTTCAATCGATAATCTGATGTTTACTTTATCCTGAACATTAATAGTATGATCCCCATCTCCTGGTACAAACAGCTTATCGGCGTCTATTATTTTAATATAATTCTTAATTTCTGGGGGCATATCGCTTGGGTCTATAACTGCCTTCAAGTCCCAAAGCATTTCGGAAGTAGTATTATGTAGATTGACATCAATATAGATTAGTTTACCGGGTTCAGTTTCTTTAGGGTAAGCTAATTCCACCTTCGGGTCGGCGTCCGCCGCCCCATATAAAGGTAGCAAAATCAATGAAATAAGCAATAATGGTAAGGCTTTCTTCATCATGAAAGATAGTATAGAATAAGTCTTTTAAGCGTTACCCCGTATATTTCTTTAATGAACAGGCGTTTTTTGTCAGTTTTTACCTGCTTGATGCTAATTTGCTCGATAAATTTTGTCCTCGGAGCAGATGAAAAGAAAGAAGTAACGATAATGATACATCTTTACGAAAAAGAAAATGAATCATATACCCTATCGGGCGATATTTATAATTATGAAATAAGGCTCGTCGATACTGACGTTTGTGATAAAGATCTATATGTGTCTTCTTGTATTAATACAATCGAACTTAATATTTTACAAAAAAATAAGTATACAAATGAAGTCATAAAGACCGTAGTAGTGCCAGATATTGTCAAATTAAGAGATTATCCTACAAATATTGATTTTCAAGATATAAAATTTGAGGGCGTCTATGTATTTACGATTTACTTTGACCAAGGTGCCGCGAACTTCAAAATAAATTATACGCAGAAAGATGTCCTTAGAAGTATGAATCTTGTTTACTCTGGAGAGATGGGTGAAAATCCTTTTTTATTATATTTTGGAGAAGGGGACAATATATATTCAATGAACATCAATAGAAGCGATAGTAGACTTATTGTAAATGTTAGAAAAAATCAGGATTCAAAAACTCTATATGGATTATCTGATGATATACTACCTTTTGATTCTATTATGGTAAAAGTACTAAATCAGACTGATACCGGTATAAAGTTTATAGTTTATTCAAGTTCAGATATAAAGTCATTGAGTAAATCTGAGATTTCTTTAAGAAAAGGAGAAACGAGCAATATTGGCGGGATGGATTTTAAGATTACTGATGCTGCTGCACTATCTGCTACAATAAATTCAGAGAATCAAGATTATGTAATCAAAAAACGTTCTTTGAAAAGCATAAATAATTATATCTTTGAAGTTAATGATATAGTGGGCGATAACGTCAAATTAAGCATTTACCACCCGTCTTCTGTAACTCTTTTAGGGTATACTCCAAATGTCGTCCTTACTGTGACAAAAAAACTCGAATCTGAGGAGGGGGACATATTTGAGATACCTTTCACATTAGCAAATACTGGTAAGGTCAGCGCCAATAATTTAACAGTTGATATAAAGAATTCAAGCGCAAACATAGTTGAAGGAACATGGAAGGGTGCGCTGAATGTTGGAGAAACTAAAGAACTAAAATTTAAGGCAAGCTATAATGAAGCAGGAGACCACATAATTACTTTTAATGTAGACACAGGGCAGTCTTCTGAAGAGTTTCAGGAAAAGGTGAGTATTAAATCCAAAGTAACTGCTGCGTTAAAAGAAGGCCCAATGAAATCTCTAATTTTTATTACAACTGAGTACATATTGACTCAAAATAGGATAAGATTGGCCCAGAATTCGATTAATATTTTACTTTATATTGGAATTTTACTTTCAAGTGCAATAATATTGAATTCAGCAAGACAGAGGTTGCCAAATTTAGAGAAGCCCAAAGAAAAACCAAAGAGAAAAGTTGTAAGAAGAAAAGATCAGCAAATTAAAGCAAAAAATAGTGATGTTGCTATAAGTCAAGAAAGATTGAAAGTATCAAAACAGAGAAGAGATCAAGGTATTAAAAGAGAAAGTGTAAAAAGAAAGAATAAATAATTATCTTCTTTTCCTTAAAGCAAGATAAATGGACCCCAGTAAAGTTCCACCTATTATTCCGACTTCTTCAAAGGGAACATTCTTAGTTTCAGTTTTTGGCTGCTCTTCTGATGGTTTATCAATAACTGTCTTGTTCTCTTCTTCGGGAATTTCAACTATTTCCTTCTTTTGGAACAATAAGTAGATATTATTGTCATTGGAACCAACTATTATATCTTGCTTGCCATCTCCATTAATATCTTCGATATAGAAAGTTTCAATCCATCCTTGAGTTGGAAACTTGTATTCAATGCTTCCTGTGTTATAATCAATTATGTACAAATTATTGTCTTTACACCCGGCAATTAAATAATTTGTATTTTCATCTGCCATTGCCTCGATCTTGAATATTCTGTCTGGAAGATCAAATCTTTTAAGGAAAGCGCCTTTTGAGTCAAGAACAATAATTTCCCCTTTGTTTCCAGCAATTATTACCTCATCTCTTGCATCGTTGTTTATATCAAAAAGTGTTGATGCGCTAGATTCAGTTTCAGTTCTAAATTCCCACATTGAGACTAAGTTCCTGTTTAAAGAGTAGACAACTGTTCCTTTCCAGTTTTGAGAATCTTCCCTAAAAAAACGGGAGACATGAATCGTATTGTTGTATCGGTCAAGGTAGAGGTCTCTTAGGATATGTTTTGTATCGTAAGATTTAGTAAGCTTCCCAAATCCATCAAGTATGAGAGTATCATCCCAAGATATAATCATGATTTCGTTTATGCTGTCTTCATTTAAATCAACAATAAGGGTTCTAAAGTTATACCCTCTAGTCTTGTAATCCCAAAGTAGATTAAGCCCTTCATCAAAAAGATATGCATTACCATCATCAGCGCCAATAAGAGTTTCATATGTTCCATTTGAATCAACATCCCCTATATCTACATCTAACACTGACCCCAAAACTGGTATCGTGACAATTTCATTTCCTTTAGAATCAAGGAAGTAAACTAATGCGTTGTATATTTCTTTTTGGGAAACAACTCTATTTTCTGTCCCCAATATAATCTCGTTTCCGGGGGAGTCATAAATATCCATAACCTTCATCATCGAAAAAGAGTTATTCGATTCTAGAGTCCATTTAATAGTTCCTTTATCATCAAGGCAGAGAAATTTCTTACCGGCGGTATAAGCAAGGATCTCATAATTTCCGTCACCTTCTACATCATTTGCCACTACTTGTAATATATCAAATTCATCCTTGTGAATTGTATTACTTTCAAACTCTAAAGACAATGCCGAGGATATCGTTCCCATAGAGAATAGTAAAATAATTAATATGGCGATAATTTTAAATTTCATATGACCACGAAACAGATTATTTTTTCTTTTATTTAAAACTATTCGTAAATAGGCCAATAAAATTATTATCAAAAATATATAAACTCTATATTTTAAATAAATATCCAAAACTTTTTAAGGATTGTTTTTAGAAGAGGTCCAGGTGTAACTATGCCCCAAGACAAGGAACATAAATTAATCCTATTTTTTGAAGAGATAGATATCGATGATATTCCTTTTGTAGGTGGTAAAAATGCATCTCTTGGTGAGATGATAAGGAACTTGAAAAGCAAGGGTATTAAAATTCCCGAAGGATTTGCCATTACGTCTTATGCTTATGATTACTTCCTTAAGAATGCTGGAATAGAGAAAAAGATAAGAGAGATTCTAAAGGACCTTGATACAAATATTTATGAAAATCTTGCAACGAGAGGAGAAAAAATAAGACATGCCATAATTGAAGCAGAATTTCCCGATGAGCTAAAGAAGGAAATAATTAAGGCTTATGGTAAGCTAGAAAATACATATGGGAAAAATGTCGATGTTGCCGTGAGATCATCAGCAACTGCTGAAGACCTTCCCGATGCTTCGTTTGCAGGCCAACAAGAAACTTTCCTCAACATTACCGGCCCAGATTCCTTGATTTTATCATGTAAGAAGTGTTTTGCATCCCTCTTTACTAATAGAGCCATATCATACAGACATGATAAGGGGTTTGACCATTTCTCAGTTAAACTCTCAATAGGCGTTCAGAAGATGGCAAGAAGCGATACAGGATCAAGTGGAGTTATATTTACAATTGATACAGAATCTGGTTTCAAAGATGTAGTTTTAGTTACTTCCATTTTTGGTCTTGGTGAAAATATTGTTCAGGGTACTGTAAATCCCGATGAATTTTATGTCTTTAAACCAACTCTAAAGAAAGGTTACAAATCAATAATTAATAAAAAACTTGGTGCAAAGCAGAGGAGAATGATCTATTCTGATGACCCAAATGAGGGCACAAAAAATATTAGGGTCGATGAAAAAGAAAGAAACAAATTTTCAATTTCTGATGAAGATGTTCTAAAGCTTGCTAGGTGGGCAGTAATTATAGAGGACCACTATTCTTCTAAAAAAGATAAGTACACGCCCATGGACATTGAATGGGCAAAGGATGGAAATACAGGCGAGCTTTACATTCTACAAGCAAGGCCTGAAACAGTTCATTCTCAAAGAGATTTTAACACCATAAAGACATACATATTGAAAGAAAAAGGGAAGAAGCTTGTGACTGGGCAGGCCGTTGGGGATCTTATCGGGCAGGGAATGGCCCATATTATTAGAACACCCAAGGAGATTTCTCTTTTCAGAGAAGGAGAGGTCCTTGTAACAGAGATGACCGACCCAGATTGGGAACCTGTAATGAAAAAAGCAAGCGCTATTGTGACAAATAGGGGTGGCAGAACCTGTCACGCGGCTATAGTATCGCGTGAGCTTGGAATACCATGTATCGTTGGAACTGATAACTCCACTGAAGTTTTGTCAGATGGGCAGAAAGTGACTGTAAGCTGCGCAGAAGGTGAAGTTGGAGCAGTTTATGACGGCTTGCTAAAGTATGAAGTAGAAGAGATTGACATACAGAAACTACCAGAAACAAGGACTAAAATAATGATGAACGTCGGAATACCTGAAAAGGCTTTCTATCAGTCACAGATACCAAACGATGGGGTTGGATTAGCGAGAGAAGAGTTCATTATTAATTCTTACATAGGGATCCACCCAATGGCCCTTGTCAACTTTGAAGAGTTAAGTGAAAAATCAAGGTATGATATGCAAGTTGCAGAGACCATAAAACAGATAGAAGATAAAACAGGCGGATACAAAGAAAAGACTCATTTCTATATTGACAAGCTTACATATGGCATATCGATGATTGGAGCGGCATTTTATCCTAAAGATGTCATTCTTCGTCTAAGTGACTTCAAATCAAATGAATATGAAAATCTTATAGGCGGGAAATTCTATGAGCCTAAAGAAAGCAATCCAATGATTGGTTGGAGAGGTGCCTCTAGATACTATGATGAAAACTTCAAGCAGGCATTTGCTCTTGAATGTAAAGCTATTAAGAGGGCTAGAGAAGAGATTGGGCTAAATAACATCAAGATAATGGTTCCATTCTGTAGAACACCTGCCGAAGGTAGAAAAGTTGTAAACACTTTGAAAGAGTTTGGACTTGTGCAACGTGAAAATGGTCTTGAGATATATGTAATGTGTGAAATTCCTTCAAATGTACTCGCTGCAGATGAATTCTGCGAGATATTTGACGGATTCTCAATTGGTTCAAATGATCTGACTCAGCTTACCCTTGGACTTGATAGAGACTCAGAGCTTGTTTCAAGCATATATGACGAAAGGAACATTGCAGTCAAAAGACTGATAAAAAAGGCAATAGAAGTTGTCAAATCAAAGCATAAGAAGATTGGTATATGCGGCCAAGCTCCATCGGACTTCCCAGAATTTGCATCCTTCCTAGTTGAAAGTGGAATTGATTCAATTAGCTTAAATCCCGACACAGTCATAAAAACTAGACTAAACGTTTGGGAAAAAGAAAAAGAGATGGGGTTCATATAATTAATGTTTGAATCGCTAATTTCATCTGTTGTTTTGGGGATAACAGCCGGTTTATGCCCGTTGAATCTCTTTTTTATTATTCCTATTTTTCCAAAAATATTGGGTGAGCGTGCACCACTCAATGCAATTTTATTTTCTGTGGGCGTTGCAACAATTTTTGTACCTCTTGGACTACTGGGTAATTTTGGAGTTTCTTCGATTTTTAATTCAGATACTAAATTAGGATTTCTTCTAGGGGCGGTAATATCGATATTTATCGGATTAATCCTATTGAGAATAATAAAAATAAGTTATATATTATCTGTAAAAAAGGAGAGGAATTTTTACGGCTCAACTCCTTATACATATGGGATTTCATATGGCCTAATAACTATAGCAAGAGCTGCCCCCCTTTTGATATCCCTTATATCAATAGTATCGTTAGAAAATAATATTTTCATTGCCTCAATCTCGCTTTTAATTTATTCATTTTTAGTAGGTGCTCCACTTATTATTATCTCCTCATTTTTTGGACTAAAGAGGGTAGAAGACTTTGTTAAAAAATATTCAAAATCTTTGGATAAGATAAGCGGGATAATGCTCGTCCTAATTGGTGCGTATTATCTATATTTGTTTGTTTATGGCTAAAGATCAATATCTTATGAATATACATTAGTTTAATATAATAGATATTATAGAACAATTTTTATAATTTGTTTTAATTTTTAGTATTATGTTCTAATATAATAGTTAAACTTAAATAGGGATATATCAAACTTCAATAGCTGGATAGAAGGTGATACCATTGAACGTTTCAGAAAGATCGTCAACGATAAGTTATGCAATTCGAGACGTAGTTGAATATGCAAGAAAACTTGAATCTAAAGGGGACAAGATACTAAAATTAAATATAGGAGACCCTCTGAAGTTTGACTTTAAAACTCCAGAGCCTATGGTAGATGCCATCATCAATGCGGCCAGAGGTAGTTATAATGGTTACGAGGATTCTCTTGGAAACACAGAATTAAGAAGAGTCATTGCTGAAAGGGAATCTAAAAATAATGGAAAAATATACCTAGAAGATGTTGTTGTAACTTCAGGTGTGACTGAAGGGGTAAATCTAGTCTTTGGAGCTACTCTTGAACCAGGGGACGAAGTTTTAGTTCCAGGTCCAGGTTATCCAACTTACACCGCCTATGCAAATTTTTTTGGTGCAACTCCAGTTCCGTATAGAACTATTGAAAAGGATGGGTGGAATATTGATGTTCAGGATCTCAAATCAAAGATAACTGAAAGGACAAAATGCATAGTTTTAATTAATCCAAACAATCCCACTGGCGCTATTTATCCTAAAAAAACTCTAAAAGATATACTGGATATTGCAATAGAACATGATGTCTTTATTATTTCTGATGAGATATATGATAGGATTACTTTTGATGATTCCTTTGTAAGCCCAGCTTCCATGACTGATGAGGTGCCTATACTAACATTCAACGGTATTTCAAAGATTTACCTTGCGCCTGGTTGGAGAGTCGGTTATATGGCATTCTATAACTGGGATACCCTGTTTGATATAAAAGAGGGGATAATGAAGGAACTTCGTGCAAGAATTTCTGCAAATTCTATATGCCAAGCAGGAGCTATTGAAGCGTATAAAGGCAGTGAAAAATACGTTGTAGAAATGGTTTCAAAGCTAAAGCAGAGGAGCGAATTTGCTTATAAAAGATTAAATGAGATTCCGGGAATAAGCACTACAAAACCTATGGGTGGACTTTATATCTTTCCAAAAATTGATTTAGATAAAAGGTGGAAGGATGATAAAGAGTTCGTATATGAATTTCTAAAAATGAAAAAAGTTCTTTTGGTCCATGGTAGTGGATTTTGCCCCATTTATGGAAAGGGCCATTTCAGATCAGTTTTTCTACCTCCAATTGAAACAATGGAAGACGCATTTTCAAGACTTGAAGATTTCATGAAAACTAAAAAATGATTTTTTAGAGATAATCATTTATATTTTAAATTTCTAATATTATATATGCGGACTACAGACCCACAAATTCTTGATGCTATTAAGAAGGTTCTAAGAGAAGACATAGTAATTCACTCGCAAAAAGAACTCTTTGAAAAGGTAAGAAAAAAGCTATCTGAAAAAGATGAGGTTAGGGTCTCGGCAGAGAGGATAAGGAGAGTTGCTAAAAAATATGGGGTAAGAGTTCAGGTCCACTCCCGTAAGGGCAAAGAGATAAAGACCTGTCCCTTTTGTGGAAAAGACCTTCAAGATATTATCTCCCAAGACCTATTTGGCAGATCAACGACAATTGGCAAAGTCTGTAAAAACTGCAAATTTGAGATAGGGCTTGGTAGAAGTCCTGCAAGATATATATTCAGAAGGTAGAATTATATTCTGAAAAATCTTTTTTTGCTTGAGCTTTCTTTAATAATGCCTTCGGCCAATCCCTTGAGTAGCCCTAAAATAATAGGCCCGTATAGAATTCCAACTGGACCTAGCATATATGCACCCCCAAGGAAACCAATTAGAACTATAAACGGATGAAGTTGTGCTTGTTTCCCGCCAAGCTTTGGGAATATGTAAAAATTGTATAAGGCTCCAAGGACTACGACTCCAAATATTAAAAGTGTTAATCCTCTGAATAAATCACCCACAAGGAGAAAGTAAAATCCTACAGGGATGTAAATTGTCCAAGGCCCCGCCACTGGCAACAATGCTGCAAGCCCAACTAAAAGTCCCAATAAAAAAGAGTAAGGCACCCCCAACGCAAGGAAACCAATAGTTGCAAGTAGTCCAATTATGAGTGCACTCATTACATTTCCATAAATTAACCCGTTAATCACCTTGTTTGTTGGCTCAAGAATTTCTAATAAATCCCTGTGGTAGTGAGGGGGCATTATTTTACTGATAAATTCTTCAATAACTAATCTTTCATGGAGGAAGTAGTAAAGGGCTAAGAACAAGATTAGGATATTAATTAATGTTAAAGGTAGTTCATGCACCGATCTTGAAAAAACTTCTGTTAGATTTACTAACCTAGGAAAAGTCTCAGTGATAAATCCATAAAAAGGAGAGTCTGAAATATTTATTCCAAAAATACCTAGAATAGAAACTGAAGAGCTACTTTTTAGTATCTCAGTAATGACTTTAAGCTCGGCAAGCGCTTTAAAAACTGCATAGAGAATTGTAATTAGTATTGGGGCGGATATGAAAAGAGTTGTAAGTGCTGCAGAAAGGCCATTTCTTTTCGTTATTAGGAATATCCTATTGTAGACCGGAAGGAATGCATATGCAAATACAAATCCACCTACCAGCCCTGGTATAATTGGGTATACCAAATAAATACCCATAAGTAGGATTATTGCAGCGATTGCAGCCTTAATGTATGTGATTTTGTCCATCGTAAAATTTAGTTTATTTGTATTTTTAAAGCTGTCTTATAAATTTAAAAAATAAAATAAAAATTTAAATTTCAATTAGTTGGGCATTCTTCTTCCCAAGGTCTGATGCATTTTTTAAGACCTTCACACCACTGGTAGCCAGATGCAACTAGACACCCGTGCTCATCAACGTCTCCACCGATGGTACATGATTCTTCCCAGGTTCTGATGCATTTGTTTTTGGCATCGCACCATGTGTACCCTGCTGATTCTTTGCATCCGTGCTCGTCAACGTCTCCACCGATACTGCATGTTTCTTCAAAGGGCCTGTAACATTTCTGAGTGTATTCGCACCACTGGTAGCCTGCAGCTATGAGACATCCGTGCTCATCCCTGTCCCCACCAATACTGCAAGTTTCTTCAAAAGGCCTGTAACATTTCTTGGTATATTCACACCACTGGTAGCCTGCGGCAATTAAACATCCGTGCTCATCTTTATCGCCACCTATTGGTTTAGGCGCTGTACAGGATTCTTCCCAAGGCCTGTAACATTTCTGTTTGTAATCACACCACTGGTAGCCTGCTGCTATCAAGCATCCGTGAGCATCTCTGTCCCCACCTATTGGTGGTGTTGGTGGATCAGGGGTGCAGGATTCTTCCCAAGGCCTGTAACATTTCTTTTTGTAATCACACCACTGGTAGCCTGCTGCTATCAAGCATCCGTGCTCATCCCTGTCTCCGCCCACAGGTTTAGTTTCAGAGCAATGCTCTTCCCACGGTTTGATGCACTTGTTCTTTAGTGCACACCATACTTCTCCATCGTCAATCAAACATCCATGCACATCTTTATGTATTTCTTTAGAACAGTTTTCTTCCCAAGGTCTGATGCATTTCTGTTTAATATCGCACCATGTGTACCCTGCACTACCGATACAGCCATGCTCGTCTCTATCACTGCCATAAGGCTGTACGCATTCTTCGGGCGGTTTAATACATTTCTGTAAAGCGTTACACCAAGAATAACCAGAAGATGTGATACACCCATGTTCATCTTTGACTTCTTTTGGGGTTTGTGCGCAACCTAGTACAAGTGATAATATCACCATACTAGAAATCAGAATTAAATATTTTTGTTCCATCGAAAATTTTTAGATTAAGAAATATATAAATGTTTTTATTTAATATTAAAATAATTAAAATAAATTAAGAATATCTCAAATAATAGAAAGAAATAGTATATATAAAAAGAGAATAGAAAATAAAAATTAGGATATTATGAATTTAATTGTTTCTGTATCTAATACACCTCTCCTTGTAGAAGCAATTACTGTAATCAAGTATTCTCCTTTAGGAACTTCAGGTGAAACATTTATTGTAAGTATGTAACTACCGGTGCTATGTGCTTTAATCTTTTGAAATTGTGGATCTATTCCGATTGAGATTCCTTGAGGCAATTTTTCAAATTTTATCGTTGCATCAGTTTGAGTTAAAAATCCGCGATTTTCAACCTGTGCTATTATTATTCTTGTTCCTTCTGACAATTCTAGTACCGGAACTTCTTTTCCACCTATAATAATACTAGTTCCAGTGTCGATTATAGAACCAATCGAGCCATCTATTGGAATTGGTCCAGATGGGAGAATTAGTCTCTGTAAATCTACACCAGGATACAAGATTGAACTGGGCAGAGGATTAATTTTTTGAGGTGTTGATGTTACACATACTACTTCTATAGAAACAGTTGCTTCATTAGAGTAGTTTGTACCGTCAAATGCCTTGTAGGTAAAGCTGTCGGGACCGCAATAATTTGAAGTTGGGATGTATGTGAATGATCCGTCTGCATTTAATGTGACTGAGCCGTGTGACGGGTCTGTCTGCTTAAATGCTGTGAGGCTATTATTCTCAGGGTCGGTATCATTTGATAGTACTCCTGGGGCAGATTGATTAAGTGTAACGTTTTCGTTTGTCGAGTATGAATCGTTAGTTGCTGTTGGAGCGTCATTGACACAGTTGACGGTGATAGAAACAGTTGCTTCATTAGAGTAGTTTGTACCGTCAAATGCCTTGTAGGTAAAGCTGTCGGGACCGCAATAATTTGAAGTTGGGATGTATGTGAATGATCCGTCTGCATTTAATGTGACTGAGCCGTGTGACGGGTCTGTCTGCTTAAATGCTGTGAGGCTATTATTCTCAGGGTCGGTATCATTTGATAGTACTCCTGGGGCAGATTGATTAAGTGTAACGTTTTCGTTTGTCGAGTATGAATCGTTAGTTGCTGTTGGAGCGTCATTGACACAAATTATATCTATTGTGATCTGAACATAAATTGTAGCTGGGCCACTGCCGGCACCTCCTATCTTTGTAGCAGTAAAAATAAATGTATCAGAAAGACCACACGAACTAGGGTTTGTAGGGGTATACCTAAACGCTTGATCATTAAAACGAGTTACAGTACCATAAAGTGTATTGCATGTCGTAGAGCCACAACTAAAAGGATTTGTACTATGTAACCTATAGTTTGAACCTCCAAGACAAACAACGTCATTTAGAAAATCTGAATTAATGTTGAATTGATTAATTCATTTAAATTAGCTTGAGCCCCGTTATCAATAACTATAGGATTGGGGCAATCAGCAAATACAAAACTTAAAAAAATAGATAATAGTAATACTAAAAGTGTCATAGCAGATATTATTTTACTTTTCATTAAAATCACCGATATTATCGAAATATATATTAAAAAATAATTTTTTTAATTTAAATAGTTTGCGGTTTTCTCAATTTTTTTTGAAATAAAATTAATTTTTTTTGTTATATCCTCAAATTTATATATTTTTATTATGCATATAAATTAATAATTTAAAATAACTTATAATTAGATTTAAATTATGTTATATCTAAGATATAAAAATACAAAATAATATAACTATTTTCTTCTATTTCAGATACGATAATCGCTAAATGTCTAAGAATATAAAAAATCTCATTTAAATGGAGATATTTGTCATAATCTTCTCAAGTAAAATAATAGTTCCTTTTTTATCCATGGGCTTATTGTCATTGCCACACTTTGGCGAATATATGCATGCGGGGCATCCTTCCGTGCAACTGCATTCTTTTACTAACTCCATTGAGGTCTTTACTATTTCACCATATAATTGGTAGGCCTTCTCAGATAGTCCTATACCTCCTTCAAATCCATCATATATGAATACTGTAGGCTTTCCTGTTGAGGGGTGAAAGTTTGTAGATAATCCCCCTATGTCCCATCTATCACACATCACATGAAATGGCATAATACCAATCATTGCATGCTCTATTCCATGAAGCGACCCACCAAAGACTTGCTTTCGTATGTCCGCATTCTTCTTTTTGATGAGCATTTCTAGAATATCTTTGTCATTAGACCTATTGCCCCACAACTCATCTTCTATCGAAGTAGGAAATGTAAACCAAAAACCAACTGTATTAAATTCAAGAGGTGGCAAATAAAGATTTTTATATCCTATTGCACTATCCCCCCTCATAATCTTATAGGCATTATAATTTTCTGTTACCTTGAGATGGCCCATAAATAGTTCAATTTCTCCAATTGATTTCTTTTCAATAATATCAATAATAGAAACAAAACTCTCTTTGAGCACTTGAGTATAAAAATCGACATCAGTTTTTTTCACACTGATTATGCCATTTTTTAAATCCATTGAATCTACAATGTATGTTTCTCCTTGATGCAATAATATAGCCCCCTCGTGTGCTTCCCTATAAGCTTGGGACCTATCCATTGTTTCAAGAGTCTTATTTTGGTACATCACTTTGAAAATATCCGAGGAGATGCTATCAAGACTAACAATCATTGGGGCACTCTTTGTTCCAGAATATATCCATCCATTTTGCGTTTCTTTGACAAGCGATTCAGTTTTTAGTTCATTCAAAATGTCAGTTAAATATTCCCCTAGATATTTCTTATCCCTATCCAAAACTATTGGCAGCTCAGAGGATGCACACATTGTATGGCCAAAGAGGATGTAAGGATTTGATAGGTCAACTATGGCATGCTCATGGGATTTACCAAAAAATACATCAGGATGCCTCATAAAATACTGGTCCAATTGATTTTGAAATGCAACAAGCGTTGCAACTGAATCATTTGTTCCTCTTCCGGCCCTTCCTGCTTGTTGCCACGTAGATATGATTGTACCGGGGTATCCAGAGATAATAACACTGTCAAGACCTCCAATATCAATTCCAAGCTCAAGAGCATTTGTTGAAGTTACACCTTTGATATCCCCATTTTTAAGACCGTTTTCAATTCTTCTTCGCTCTTCTGGCAGATAACCTGCACGATAGGCCATTATCTTTTCTTTTAGAGATTCTTCTGAAGAATCAAGAGATTCTTTAGACCATCTAGCAATTAATTCAGACATTTTACGAGATACAGTAAAGCACAATGTTTGAAGACCTTCTCTTATGAAAAAAAGAAACAATCTTTTTGATTCTTGATGGGTTGATAGAAAATCTCCATCTTTATAGGGATTATAAAAAACAAAATATTTTTTACCTTTAGGTGAGCCATCTTCTGAGATAAGTTTGTATTTTAATCCAGTAAGCTTTTCTGCAAATTCTATCGGATTTGCTAAAGTAGCAGTAGAAATAATAAATTGGGGGTTTGATCCATAATACTCACATATTCTTTGAATCCTTCTTATTAAAAGTGAAACATTTGATCCAAAAACACCCCTATAAATATGCGCTTCGTCTAAAACAATGAATTTTAGATTTGAAAAGAAATGTTGCCACTTGTAGTGCCATGAAAGAATATGGTGGATTTCATAAGGGTTTGAAACGATAATTCTGGATTCATTTCTTATTCTTGGCCTTATTGCAGAGGGTGTGTCCCCATCATAAACATTAGGATTGACCCTAATCTCAGTTTCCAACTCAAGTTTTCTTAAGACCTTAAGCTGGTCATTTGAAAGAGCCTTTGCAGGGTATAGATAGAGGGCAGTTGCATGGACATCTAGTAATAGAGATTCAAAAATAGGTAAATTAAATGCAAGAGTTTTACCAGAGGCAGTTGGGGTCGTTATTATAATATTATTTCCTTTTCTTATTTCCTCTAAGCTGTCACATTGATGTTTGTACAACCTGATATTGTTTATATCCAAGTAATCGCTAAGCTTATCTGGCAGTTGTTCTTTGATTTCACCATAGATGGGTTTCCTTTCAGGCAATAATTCAACATGTGTTATATTTCTCTCAAAAGAAGAGTCTTTTCTTAATTTTATGAGTATATTCTCAATCACTGGCTCCATTCCTCATAAAGTTTTGAAAATATCATTGTAAGGGTAATAAGGTCTTGCCTGTTGTGTTCAATTATTGGGATTACTGGACCAATATTTCCAGTTCTAAGATAAGTTTCATAAAACTCTGGAACTAGTGCACTTGGCACATCATCATTTCTATCTATGCCAAAAAGACATTTTTCCAGTGTTACAAGTCTACAGTTTGGATATTTGTTTCTCCACGCTTTTCTTGAAAAATGCAACATGTCAAAGTGTAGTTTTTCTGTAAGACCGTGCATTCCATAATATGAGAGTCTTTCCCTTATGTATGGAACGTCAAATGATTTACCGTTATAAGATACCAAGACTGTATTTGGGCTAATGTGGGAAAGAAATTCATTCAAAGCAGCAGGCTCTTGATTTAGGTCTCTTAGAAAATATTGATTTATTGAAAGATGCTCTCCGTTAAATTTTGCAACGCCGATGAGGATTATCGGCCTATTAAATAATCCCAATGTTTCAATATCGAAGAAAACAAAATCCTCCTTCTCGTGAAAACCTGAGCAACAGTATGCAAGCTCATCTGATTTTGATAACCAGTGAGAAATTCTATCCATTATATTTTTAGTATTCATTGATTCAATCAAATCCACACAATGTTTGGCCTCGCTTGAAAAATAAGGGTGATAAACTAGGTCTTCTATTGTGTGGTAACCTCTGCTCCTAAGATATTTTTTTTTCGTATCCCCTATCCCATATATTAATCTCAGTTCTGATAGAATTTTTTCTTTTGCCTTTTCTCTTGAGAACTTTTTTAGGTCTGATTTGATTTCCTGATTAATTGTAAATACATTTCCAAATTCACTATTAGTTTCAAATCCTTCAATTGCTTCGGGGAGTTGCATATCCTGATATTTATTTATCAGCTTAGCTTTGAGATTTTGTGCATTAACATAATCATTATAATTAACGCCAAATGGCATTCCATGCAAAAAGTCATTTTTTATGTCTTCATTTTCTTCTATTATCTCATATTCTTTTACTGTGTCAATTTTTGTTCTGAAGTTTTTACCTATTCCACTGAAAGGAGATTTATTAGAAATATTTGGATTATTTTCTTGATCTGATTTAATTGTAATGGGCATAAACTCACAGTTAGTTTGAGAATTGATTAACAACTTTAAGTTATCAATTTCTATTTAAGTGTTATTATTATAATGTAGAATTAAATAGAAGAGTATAATAGAAATAAAAATAAAAAAATAAATATTTATTTGATTATTATGTTTAATATGATTTCGTCTAGTGATCCCATTGCAGAGTAAGCTTTTGCTTTAACTATGTATGTCCCAGGTTGTACATTTGGAGATGCTGTTAGAGTTAAAATGTAGGTACCTAAGTTGTGTGCAGTTATCTTTTGCAATTCTGGTTCTAAAGTGTATGTTACTCCTCCAGGTAAACCTTCAAACATTACTCCGACGTCTGTTTGAGTTAAAGATCCCCTGTTTTCTACTTGAACAAGTAATGTCTGAGTTCCAGGTAGAAGCTCTAAAGAAGATACGACTTTTCCATCTGAGATAATATTAGTGCCTGTGTCAAGTACTGCACCTATGGAGCCATCTATTGGAATTGGGCCCCCAGGGATTGTCAATCGCTCTAGACCTATCCCAGGGTAAAGTATAGTTTCAGGTAGTGGTGTTTTACAAGGTATTGTGACTGTGACTGTTGCAGTGTTTGATATGCAATCATTTTCTGTGATGTAGTAGTATGTGAATGTGTCTTCTCCGCAATAATTACCTAATGGACAGTAGTAAATTTTCCCTCCAGATTCTTCAGCCGAACCATACTTAGGTTTAGTAACAATTATTTGTTTTGGATTTTTGTCATCGTCATTGTCAAGTACACTGAAATTGGCACAGGCGTTCTCATTTGTTTTATAAGAGTCGTCAACTGCAACTGGTGGAATTTCACATGGATTGGGTGGTGGGCAATCAACATTTACTGTAATTTTTATGGTTTTAGTTTTACTCGAAAACCACTTAGTCATTTTGACGTAAAAAATGTTTTCTCCACAGCAACATGTAGAGCTAGGAGTGTATTCAATAACGTGCAAATATAGATATTTGCTTACCTGAACCCATTTAATCTCTGCGTTGCCGCAACCAGGTGGGCATGTGATATCGTCAAGGTAATAGAAAAGGGGTAAACGGAGATCACTGTCCCACAGGTAATAAGTTTGACCACAACTAATTGTATCATTAATAGTACGATCTATTGTAGTTGGTGGGCATCCACCTCCATTTGCAAACACAAAAGACGTAAATACAGTTGAAATTAATACTAATATCAAAATTGCTGAAATTAATTTTTTCGTTGTAATACCTCCCCCATATCTATATTTAGATTTTATATAGATGCTTAAATTGAAAATAAACATATATAAAAAGTTTGCGGTTGTCGCAATCTATTTCGTCTAGTGACGTTAATATAACATCAAAGATCAGTTCTAAAAGAAAACTATTTATTTTATAATTTACAATAAATATTGACTTAAATGAAAAATCATGATTATGAAAAGTACGGCTTTGACTGGCGGGGCATTCACAAAGATACAGGTACAATGTATGATAAAAGAGGTTTTGATAAAAACGGCATTCATAAGAAAACTAATCATAAATACGATCTGGATGGATATAACAGAGAGGGATTCAATATCTCTGGATTTGACAGAGACGGATTTGATCTAGTAGGATTTGATAGAGAGGGATATAACAGGGAAGGTTTCAATAGAAAAGGATTCAATCGTGAAGGCATCCATAACGATACAGATAACAAATACAATCCCGAAGGACATGATTGCTTTGGGTACAACAAAGATGGATTTGATAAGAATGGATTACATATAGAAACAGAAACAAAATTTGATCCCGAAGGATATAACAAAGAAGGTTATGACTTAAGAGGTTTTAATAGAAATGGAATTCACTGCATTACTTGGGACATCTTTGACCTTCTTGGAATGGACAAAGATGGCAATAAAATAGCCTCTCCAACAGAAGATCTATCAAAAATTGTAGGAGCAAAGCCTCCAAAGAAAAAACAAACAAAATTAATATCATTAAAACATAAAAAAACAAAGAAAACACCTATAAGAAAAAGAGGCCAAGAAGTTATTGAAAAATTTATTTGAATTAAAAAAAGCTTTTAAAATTAATCCACAATAGATATAAAGCGTTCTGATACTTTCCATATTAAAGCAATAGCAATTGCTATCATAAGTATGTGAGAGAATAGCGAAGTAAGGAGAGATTTTTTGAGAGAGATTAGTGACGAAAAACTTACAAAATACTTTGAAATAGCAAAAAAGGCTTTTGATGACATCAAGATCAATCCCCCTAAAGGATCGCATATGGAAAAGGTAGCAAACGACTATTTGGATATGGCAAAAAGATACTACGAAGATGCAAAATATTTCAAAGAAAAAGGTGATTACGTTACAGCTTTTGCTTCATTGAATTATCTCCATGGGTACCTTGATGCAGGTGCAAGGCTTGGGGTATTTAAAGTTTCAACAAGTGAATATTTTGCTTTTGAAGAGGAGACGAGGTGATTAATTGGATTATAAAGTTACTTTAGAAGTTCCAATTATTGTGCGAGATATTAAAGACGGTGAAGATGCAATTAAAGTTGCAATGTCAAGTGTTACTAAAAAACTTAAAGCAAGTAAGCTTGAGTATGTCAAGGTTGAGATAGGCATGTCACAGTGCCCAAAGTGCGGCGATTATTTTGAAAGTTCATTTTTTGTGGGTGATGTTTCTCTTGTCGGGATATATCTAACACTAGATGTATTCAACGCAGAGCACACAAAGCACGCAGAAAATATTGCAAAGTCAGTTGTGGGAAAAGCCCTGAAAGATGTTCCGTTCAAAACATTTGAAATAAAGGAGCGGGTAGAAAAGGTCAGAAAGAAGCGTCGATGATACCTGGGTCTCCTATATCGTAGAAAACAGATTCTCCTTCTTTTTTATAGGGGTGCCTCACTAATGTGGCCTTTCTCTTAATCTGTTCATCCTTTTCAAGTTTAACTATCAATTTGGACCAGTATTTTAACACGTCCCCTCCAACAGGTATTTTTTCTTTGCCGCCTGTCACATCATCATAAACTTGATTTGTTATTATTAGAGGTATGTCAAAATCTCTGGCAATCCTTGATAGAATCAATAGATCGTTTCCAAGCTGCCTTGCTAGCTCTGTTCTCTTTTTATGGTCATACCCCTCAAGTCGGTATAAAGATACGAGTGAGTCGACGCAAACAAATCCAATCCTAGAGCTCATAATCCTTTCAAGTTTTATCAATGATTCCTCTTGGGCTGCAAAATCTCTTGGCTGGAATACTATTATATCATCAAAGTTCTTAACCCCCATCAAAGAAAGCCTCTTCGGAGAAAATCCACCTTCTGTATCAATGAATACTGATTTTTTGCCTCTAAGAAGGGAATATTTGCAGCACATTAAACAGAGTGTAGTCTTGCCTGTTGCGTGCTCACCATAGACTTGTGTTATTACCCCTTCTGGAGCACCGTCCATCAACTGGTCTAAAGGATTTCCCCCAAATTTTATTTAATCACCTTTGATAACTATACCTCTTAATCTTGGTATATTTATAAAGTATTTTCTAAAGAAGCGAGATAAAAATATTCTCAATGGACATAGAAAATCTTTTATATGGAGAGTCTAGTTTTGAGTTAAGGGCCCATGGTCTAGTTGGTTATGACGTCACCTCGACACGGTGGAGGTCCTGAGTTCGAATCTCAGTGGGCCCACCATCTCTTTTAATGTGAATGTATGCCAAATTCTTATAATAAAGAAAAAATAGAAGAGGTATTGGAAATATATTCATCTATCAAAGACGGGATAGAAGCTCGCCTCAACGAATTTTCTGAAATATGGGAAAATGAGACTGATGAAAATCTGTTTTCTGAACTTGCTTTTTGCCTTTTAACTCCGCAGTCCAAGGCAAAGATGTGCTGGGGGTCTATCTGTACACTTAAAGAAAAGGATGTATTGATCGATGGGAGCGAAGAAGATGTTCTAGATTGTCTTTATGGCGTAAGATTCAAGTATAAAAAAGCCAAGTACATAGTTGAAGTTAGAGAACTATTCAAAGTAAATGGAAAGATTGCCTTAAGAAAAGAAATCAAAAAATATCAATCTCCTTTTGAGATAAGAGAATGGCTGGTAGAAAATGTTAAAGGTATGGGCCACAAAGAAGCAAGTCATTTCTTAAGGAATATAGGAAAGGGCGGAGACCTAGCAATTCTTGATAGGCATATCCTAAAGAATCTTGTTTTAATTGGCGCCATAGAAAAAATACCTGATTCTATACCCCCAAAAAAATACTTAGAAATAGAAAACATTGCGAGGGAATTTTCAAAAGAAATTGGAATTCCTCTTGATCACTTGGATATTGTCCTCTGGTACAAGGAAACAAAAGAGATATTCAAATAAAAATAAAAAAATATGGATTTATTAAATCCATTCTTCAACTAAGTCTCTATTGTTGCTCACCCACTCTCTTGCTATTTCTGCTGGATCTCTACCTTTGTCACTGTATTCGAGTATCCATTCGCTCTGCGTGTCTTCTGTTACCTGAAACTTCTCAAAGAATGCATAAGCTTCTGGAAAGTCTTCTTTGAATCCCTTTCTAACAATTGTATATACGACGTCTCCGTCACCATATATCTTTTGTGGATCATCGAGCTTTTGTATGTCAAATCTTGCAAACGCAGAATGTGGTTCCCATATTGTAAATACTATCCATTCGTTATTTAATGTCGATGCATCTACTTCGGCAATCATTGCGGGAGTGCTACTTGTTTTAAGAGTGTACCCAGTTAATCCATAAGCATCTATTGCTTTGCCTGTATTGATCATTATTCCTGCTCCAGGTTCGATTCCAACTATTCTTCCTTCAAACTCTGTTTCTCTTCCGTTTAAATCAGATATTGATGTTACACCAGCTTCGTAGACATATGTTGGAACAGCAAGCCCTAGCCATGTTCCGGGAACATTTATATGAACCAATTCAAGATTATTTTGGTGGATATTCCAGTATTCCTGATGAGTTGCAGGCAGCCATCCGGCCAATAAAGCGTCAATATTGCCTTCCGCCATTTCAGCATATACTATTCCTGCGTCTAATTGATTTGTTTCAACTTTGTATCCCATTTCTTCTAATATTACTTTAGCCACTTGGGTCTTTACAGTTACCCCTGGCCAAGGTGGGAGTCCAAAATTTATTGTTCCTTTGTCAGTTGTTACTTCCTCAGCTTGTCCTATACAACCTGTATTTAGCACAATTGAAAATACTAAAATTATTGTGCCTATATAAATTAAACTTTTTTTAGAATTTAACACTAATTACACCTCCAAATTTAGCGATTAATAATAAAAAAATTTTAATAGTATAAAAGGTTTATGGATTATATTAAGAGCAAAACATTTTTAACTTAATTTAAAATACTAATATTAATGTCTAGAAAAATTACATATAATGTTAAGAAAAATGTGTCAATTAAAGAATTAGACTATACAATTCACATGTTAGAAGGACAAATTAGACTCTTACAGAGATTGTATTTTATCAGATTTCTATACAAAGGTATGGGTGTAGAAGATGCTTCAGAACTTATTGGAATTACAAAAAATACGGGGTATCATTGGCTTAAAAAGTGGAATGAGAAAGGACAAGAACAGCTAATGCCCAATTTCAAAGGGGGTAGACACCCTAAACTTAATCAATCCACGAAAGAAGAGTTAAAGATAGTGTTGAAAGAATTAGACATAAAAAATTCTAGGGATGTTCAAAAATTAATTCAAGAAAAATACAATGTTAATTATTCTATATGGCAAGTTAGGAGAATATTAAATTCATTTGAAAAAAATGAATAAAAAATTAATTTTTCTTTACATCGTAGATTTTTCCAAGTTGTTTCGTTACTCTATCTAGTATAATTGCCAAGAATACAATGGAAAGCCCCGCTTCTATGGAATCGACTAAATTGTATCGCTGCAATCCCGATATAATGACTTCTCCGAGTCCGCCAGCTCCAATGAATCCTGCTATAACAACCATAGAAAAAGCCAACATTATAGTCTGGTTTACCCCCATCATAATTGAAGGTAGAGCAAGAGGTATCTCTATTTTAAGAAGTAGTTGACGAGGTGTGGCTCCAAATGATTTTCCAACTTCAATCATTTCTTTAGAAACATGCTCAAGGCCTAAACTTGTTAACCTTATTGCAGGGGGCATTGAAAATATAACTGTGGCAATTACTCCCGGAACTACGCCTATCCTAAAAAATAATACGGCGGGTATAAGATATGATAGGGAGGGTAGAGTTTGCATTAAATCAAGCATTGGCTCTATTATAGCACCAAAAGCTTTTGATCTTGCTTTTAGTATTCCCAAAGGAAATCCTATAAAAAGTGCAATAATCGTGGCCACTAAAACTAAAGACAAAGTTTCGATTGTAGCGTTCCATAAATCCATACTAATAATCAGCAGCAGACTAACTACAGCAAAGATTGCCACTTTGATCTTTGCCGTCTTCCAAGATATTAGAGCAAATATTGCAATTAGAACTACTGGAGGTATGAAGATAAGAGTTGAATAAAAAAATCCAACAATTGCAGATATTATAGATCTTATTATATCAAATATGGTGGAGAAATTTACTCTCAAGAAAGTTATAATATCAACTATTGCCTCCCCTATGGGTATTTGAGGAATTTCAATTATGTGGATCACCTCTCAAAATCTCTATTGCAGCCTTTTCATTTGCATGGCCCAAAAGAATTCCTTCCTCATCGACAACAGGAACAGCAGTTTTTGAAGTAATTAAGAAGGGCAAAGCCTCTGCAAGAGTAATCACGTTTTCTAATGAATTACATTTTTTAATGTATGGCTCAATTGTGGTATTTTCTTCAGATTTCGATTTCTCTATTTCAGATAACAAAATTATTCCCAAAAGTTTTTGGCCTTCATCTACAACAAAGGAATAAGTTACTCTATTCTTCTTTAATTTATTTATAGCCTCAGATGGGCTTACATTAGGAGTAAGTACAATCTTATTTTGTTTTGTTATATACTCAACTTTTATTACGTGATGTCTATCGACGTTTTGTACAAAAGTTTTAACAAATTCTGTTGCAGGATTAATTAAAATATTCTCAACTGTATCAATCTGTACAAGAACACCTTCTTCATTTAAAATTGCGACCCTATTACCCAGTTTTACTGCTTCGTTTAAATCGTGAGTTATAAATATTATAGTTTTTTTCATCTTTCTTTGAATTCTTAATAATTCCTCTTGCATATTATCTCTTATCAAAGGGTCTAATGCACTAAAGGGTTCGTCCATTAGGAGAATATCTGGATCAATTGCTAAGGCTCTGGCGAGTCCAACTCGCTGTTTCATCCCTCCGCTGAGCTCATCTGGCATGCTATTTTCCCAACCTGCAAGTCCCACTGTTTTCAATATTTTTTTCCTATATTCTCCATTTCTTCTTTTGGGGTACCTTTTATTTCAAGACCCAAAACAACATTATCAAGAATAGTCCTATGTGGCAAGAGACCAAATCTTTGAAAAACCATTCCAAATTTTTTTCGCCTTAATTCAATTAATTCTGTTTGATTGAGATTTAAGATATTTATTTTTTCGTTTCCAATTAGTACTTCACCCTTTGTTGGGAATATCAAACGATTAATGCATCGTATCAGTGTTGATTTACCGCTTCCCGAAAGACCCATTATAACAAATATTTCTCCTTTATTAATTTCAAGATTTATATTTCTTAGAGCAACAATTTGTCCAGTTTTTTCTTTTATTTCACTTCTAGTTAAACCTTTTTCGATCAGTGGAAAAGCTTTCTCAGGAGTTTTTCCAAATATCATGTAAAGATTGTTTATTTTTAAATCTAACATTTTATCGCCAAAAAATCAAAATAATTGTTATTCGATTAATTAAAAATTTTTATGGGCCTTTAAATAAGTTTCGATTTTTGACTTACAATAATCATTAATTTTAAATATTATTAATTAAATATTATCTATTGATATATTATATGAAAATAATATTATGAATTTAAATATTTTTTATATGTGAAAAAATATCAATTACAACCTTAATTTATTTATATTGATATGTAATCTATGGAATGGTGAGCTTATGGGATTTATACAAGAATTTATGGACTTTTTAAAAGAATACAAGGTAGTTGGACTTGCTGTAGCATTTATTATGGCAACTGCTTCAACATCCCTCGTTAAATCTTTCGTAGAGGACATTATCATGCCAGTTATCACACCTTTTATGCCATCTGGCGGGTGGGAGACTGCAGTTATTAACATTGGGCCTATTGCAATTAAAGCAGGCTCCTTCTTAGCGCAGATTATAAACTTTGTAATATTGGCGCTTGTAGTATTTATAATAGCTAAAAAAGTCCTGAAAGAAGAAAAGGTAGAAAAGAAGTAATATTCTAATTTCTTTAATTTATTAATAAAATTTCACTTATTTTAATATAAGTAAATTGATTTTTTTCTATTTTAAATTCGCAAAAGACTTTTATAGAACTAATTACTAATATAAAAGAAGTTGCAATCTTTGCAACTAATAAAATATTTTAAGGATAAAATGTCTAGCTTTAATAATCTTAAATTATATTCAACGGAAGACCTGATAGTCACCTCACTAAAAAGTGAAGTAGACAGTAGAGCGGCTTACCTCAAAATTAAAGATTCTGTCAAGAATGCAATCTTAAAGGACAAAATGGATTTTCTGGCAAAGGAAGAGGATAAGCATAGATCATTCTTTGAAGGCCTCTACAAGAAAAAATACCCAAATAAAGTTATTGAGATGCCCAATAAAACACCGGTGCCGCTACCAGAAATAAAGATTAAGGATGAAAAAATACAGATTAGTGAGGTACTTCAACAGGCTATGAATGCAGAGATGGCTGCTCATGATTTTTATCTTGGAGTTTCTAATAGATTCAAAGATGAAAAAGGCATCTTCAATATGTTAAATTATATAGCAGATATGGAAATGGGCCATTACAAACTTTTAGAAATTGAAAAAGATAATTTACTTAGATTTGAAAGCTATGAGGACTCCTGGCCAATGATGCACGTTGGGCCGTAAAAGATAACAATAAATTATATAACTTACTTTTGAAAAAAATAAAGGAGGAAAAAAAATGAACAAATATGTTTGCTCAGTTTGTGGCTATGTCTACAACCCTGCTGAAGGCGATCCTGATGGCGGTATTCCCCCAGGAACACCTTTTGAAAAACTTCCAGACGATTGGACATGCCCCGTATGTGGTGCAAGTAAGAGCCAGTTCGAAAAACAGGAGGATTGATTTTGATGACTCCAAGGACAATTAAAGAGGGTATATACTGGGTTGGATTCATTGATTGGGATAGAAGGCTCTTTGATTCACTAATTCCAACGCCACATGGTACTACGTATAATTCCTATATGATAAAGGGTAGTGAAAAGACGATGCTAATAGATACATCAGATTTTGGTAAAGAGAATAATCTTTTGACTGCAATCGAGATGACTGGTACAAAGAAGATAGATTACATTGTATCAAATCATGCCGAGCAGGACCATTCTGGATCTCTGCCAAAGATTTTAGAGAAGTACCCAGAAGCTAAAATAATTACAAATGCTAAGTGCAAAGAATTGATAGAGTCTTTTCTATTGATTCCTAGCGAAAAGTTCATAGTTGTAAAGGATAATGAAGAAATTTCTCTAGGCGATAAAACTATCCAGTTTATGATCGCGCCTTGGGTCCACTGGCCAGACACAATGTTTTCTTATTTAAAAGAAGATAGAATCCTTTTTTCCTGTGATTTCTTAGGATCTCATTATGCCTCAAGTGAGCTGTTCGTTCCAGATGAAAAAGAAGTTTATCTTTCGGCAAAAAGATATTACGCCGAAATAATGATGCCTTTCAGGGCAATGATAAAAAAACACCTTGAAAGAATAGATAAATTAGACATTGATATAATTGCCCCAAGCCACGGCCCCCTTTATGATAAGCCTTCATTTATTATTGAAGCCTACAAGGATTGGTCCGGCGATTCGGTCAAGAATCAAGTTATCATACCCTATGTATCGATGCACGGGAGCACCAAAGTTATGGTAGAATGCCTTACTGAAGCTTTAACCAAGAAGGGAATAGAAGTAAAACTGTTCAATCTTGAAATTGCCGATGCTGGTGAGCTTTTAATGTCACTAGTTGATGCTGCAACTATCGTAGTTGGAGCTTCTACAATGTTAGTTGGCCCACATCCTCTTGCTTATTATGCAACGTATCTTGTTAATGCTGTCAGACCTAAAACAAGGTTTGTTTCAATAATCGGATCTTATGGTTGGGGCGGAAACACAGTTGAAGTCCTAAAAGGATTGATTTCAAACATTAAGGTTGAATTAGTTGAGCCGGTATATATTAAGGGCTATCCAAAAGAAAATGACTTCAAATCGCTAGACAAGCTAGCAGAGGAGATAAATAAAAAACATAAAGAAATAGGATTATGATGAAATTATAATTATGTCTAGAGGGATTTTATGCAAGAAAAAACTAAGAAAAATTTAATGGAAGCATTTGCCGGAGAATCGCAGGCAAATAGGAAATATCTTGCTTTTGCAAGTAAAGCTGCCCAAGAAGGCTACCCAGGTATTGCAAAATTATTTAGGGCTGCGGCTGCTGCAGAAACTGTACATGCACACAGCCATCTTAGGGCGCTAGGCGGTATTAACACAACAAAGGATAATCTAAAGGAAGCGATCTCTGGAGAAACTCATGAATTTGTAAGCATGTACCCCAAGATGATAGATGAAGCTAAAGCAGAAGGGGAGAAGATAGCTGAGAAATCTTTTGCTTTTGCTAATGAAGTAGAGCAGATCCATGCAGGATTATATAAAAAAGCTCTTGACAACCTAGACAACTTTCCAGAAAAAGATTACTATGTTTGCAGTGTCTGTGGTTACACGGTTGCAGATGAAGCCCCAGAAAAATGCCCAGTTTGTGGTGCAATGAAAAAAGCATTTAACAAAGTAGATTAATCTATTATTTTTATTTATTAAAAATAAATATATCAATCAACGGAATTCAAAGCCATTTGCTCTTCAAGTGATTCAAGCTTTATCCTTATATCTTCTTTTTCAGTCCTTACTGCAATCAGTGAATAGAGGCCTTTTATTCCTTTAATAGGGCCGATTTTTTCTACCTCAAGATTTCTCAATTCTTCGTTGTCAGTCACTTTTGTTTTAACAAGGATGTCCCATTCACCCGAAATCTCATGGACTTCAAGCAATTCATCAATCATTGCAAGCTCTTTCGAGATCCTCCCAATGTCCTTAATACTATCAATTGAGACTCTTATCCAAGCAGTTGTAAGTTTACCGCATTTTTTTGCATCTAGTAAAGGAACTATCCCTTTAATTATACCAAGTTGCCTAAGCCTTCTTGTTCTATCATAAACTGTAGATTCGGCCGCCCCTATTTTCTTTGAAAGATCTTTATAAGAAATAGTTGCATCTTTTTGAAGTTCAGTCAGGATGTCTTTATCCAGATTATCTAATTTAATTGGTTGTTCTGATGCCATTTTATCACTAATTCCGTTTTGTATTAATTAATAATTATAAATTTAAATATTTTTCGGATAAAAATTATTTAAGCTCGTTTTCTTTAAAAGAGAAATAACTTGATTTATGCCAAGTGATTTATTTGTGAATCCAGCTTAGTACCACAGATACCAGGAATTTAAGTTCAGAAGATTTTTTCGAAATACTGGTGGGCTTATGCTTCCAAAGGATAGAAACAAAAAATATCCCGAGTATGGCATAATGTGTTAAAATTCTCAGTTTGCTAGATTTAGTCTTGGAGTAGAATTTAGAGAGATTATGCATCGATTTCATTGTGATTCTAGTTCCAATGCCAATTTTTCTAGGTTCGTCCATTAGTTTCAGCTTTTGAGTTTATACATATCTAAAAATTAAAACTAACATATAAAATTTATTATTCAAAAAGAAAAGAAGTAGGGGCCGGGGCCGAGATTTGAACCCGAGTCATGGGATCCACAGTCCCATAGGATAACCAAGCTACCCCACCCCGGCCATCAGAAAACCTAAAGTCAGGATGTTTATAAATGTTATGGGAGTATCCTTTCAACAAGCCATTTTGGATCAAAAGGCTCTAGGTCGTCGTATCCTTGACCCGTTCCGATAAAAAGAATAGGTTTGCCCGTAATATAACTTATTGAAAGAGCAGCACCGCCTCTAGAATCGGCATCAACTTTAGTTAATATTGAACCATCAAGGCCAATTTCTGAAAACTTTGTTGCTTGCTCTGCTACAGCATTACCTGCAAGAGAATCCCCAACAAATATTTTCATGTCAGGATTTGATACCCTAACTAATTTCTTCATTTCATCCATCAAATTTCTATTCATTTCTGAGCGGCCTGCAGTATCTATTAGAACAACATCTATTCCTCTAGCCTTTGCATGATTTATTGCATCGAATGCAACGGCTGCTGGGTCAGCGCCATAATTATGCTTTATTACCTTTATCCCGATGTTTTCAGCATGCAGGCAAAGTTGCTCAATTGAACCCGCCCTGAAAGTATCCGATGCCGCTATCACAACTTTGTATCCCTTATCATTTAATAATTTACCAAATTTTGCAATGGTTGTGGTCTTGCCTGTTCCATTGAAGCCAACAAATGCTATTGAGAATATTTCTCCTGCTTTCTTCTTTTTATCAATTTCTTTAAAAATATTATATTTTTTGTATTCAAGTATCTCAGTCAAAGTTTCTTCTACAGCTATTTTTACAAAATCTTTTTTATTTGAAGTTAATCCAATCTTTTCTCCAGTAAGTTTCTTCTTCAGTTCATTGACAATCTTCTCAGAAACAGCCATAGAAACGTCACTTTCAAGAAGTGAAAGTTCAAAATCTTCTAGAATTTTATTAAGGTCTTTTTCAGTTATCTTCTTGGAGCTAACTCCATCTACAAGACCTGAAAATTTATTTTTTAAAGAGTCGAACAACAGTATCAGCTCATAAAAGGGACTTTATTATATCAACATCCCTAATAATCCCTATTAGTGCCCCTTCAGCATTAATGATAGGTATTTGTTCAATGCTATTTTTTCTCATCTCTTTTGCACATTTACTGACGGTTGTTTTTCTTGAAACTGTTACAAGTTCAGTTGACATTACATCCTTTATTGGTTTTAAAGGGAGTGTGAGCTTCTTTGAAACTATATGCAAGGCATTTTTAGGCTCCCACGCCCAATCATCACCTTCACCTGAAATATTAAGCTCAGTGGTCTTAAGTTCGTCTAGGAATTCCCCAGAAGACATTATATCCTGGGTATCTACAATTCCCACTATTCCGCCATCATTTCCCAAGACCATGAAAAAATTGGATTTGCTGTAAACCATAATCATAAGTGCAGACCTCAAGGGAGTATCCTGCCAAATGCAAGGCACTTCTTCTTTCATATATTTTTGACAAGTATCATTTAGATCAAGTTTTGAAATACCGTTCATTACAATATCCCTAACGGCCACAACACCCATAAGCTTCCCATTAGAAATAACAGGAACTCTTGATAGATTATTATCTAAAAGAATTTTAGCAACTTTTTTTATCCCGTCTCCTTCTTTGACTGATTTAAAATTCCTACTCATTACTAAAGCTATCTGATCTTCATTGGGGTTTTTTATTATATCGTCCAAGGAAATGATCCCAACAAGCTCTTTTTCTTTGTTTATGACTGGTAAATCTGGCTTCTTGTATTTTTGCATTTTTTCGAGGGCTTCATTTACTGTTGCTGGTATGGTCACCGAAATTACATCTCTAACCATTACTTCTTCTACTTTTATCATAATATCACGAAACAATTTAGTGGGCAGAACGTGCTTTAAGATAAAGTAAGGTATATAAAGCTTTTTATATTTGTTTTAAGGCGGGATAATCATGAATATTAAAACAGCCACTTCCATTATAAGTCACAGTTGTGACTCTAATACTATTAATTTGGGCTGTATTGACAGAATATAGGGATGAATATATGAAGATTGGAGTTTGTGGGATTAGTTGTTAAAAATGCCCAAAAATGATTAGAAAACAATGCCCTAATGGGGATAATGGATGTTTACCAAAAGAGAACAAGTTTTGTAAGATAGCAACTTGTGCTTACGAGATGAAAATAAATCTTTGTTTTGAATGCCCGGATTTTCCTTGTGAAATAACAAAGTCTGGGCCAATAAGTTATAGATACTGCCAGTATCTAGCAAGTGAATAATAAATAACCAAGATTTTTAATTTTACCTAAGTATTTATTAACTAAATAATAAAATTAAAATTAATGGGATGGAAAGAGAGAAAAAATGTTAGAAAAAAAGTAGCTTCTGAACGTATAAAAGAACTTCTAAAGTCCTCAGAGTTACACAAGAATGATGAAGTTCTATCAAGAAATTCTATAAGAACAGCTATGGCAATCTCTAGGCGCCATAAAATAAGAATATCGTCCAAATTTAAGAGAAAATTCTGTAAAAAATGTTTCACTATTTTAATCCCAAATAAAACGGTGAGGGTTAGAACGGGAAAAGGAAAAGTTACATTTACCTGTTTAAATTGTGGCAATATAAAAAGAATACCTTATTCTAAAGAAAAGAAAATTCAAAGTAATTTAAAAAAATAGAGCTAGATACTTTGAATTAATAATTTTTCTGAAATCAGAGCGATAACTCACCCTCAACTATATCAAATATTACTTTCTCAACACCTATTGGGCTTCCGTCTAGTACTTCAAGAGCATTGTCTATCTTCTTTTCCTTATCAGAATAAAGAGTGTAAAGATCTTGACCCTTTGTTACTTTTTCACCCTTTTCAACATGGAAATAAATCCCCGCTCCCTTGTCATCTGGAGCCCCGCATGCCCTTGCAATCATATTTATCATTCGTGTATCCATAAAGTCTATTCTTCCCTCAATTTCTGATTTCACTGTATGTTTATAGGTGCCTACAGGGATATCTTCTGGTTTAATTTTGGGATTTCCTCCCTGCTCAGCTATAATCTCCCTAAACTTAGATAATGCTTTTCCGCTGTCAATCATTTTTTCTGCAATCTCTTTTCCTCTTCCTCTCTGCGCCTTGCCACCCATTTCAAATAGTAGTCCGGCTATTTCACATGACTTTTCTCTCAAATCTTGCGGCCCCTTGCCACCTAGTACATTTAAAACATCAATTGCTTCAAGCGCAGGCCCGATTCCACGCCCTACAGGTTTTCCCCCATAGGTGATCATGCATTTTATTTCCATCTCGAGCGTCTCACCAAGGCTAATAAAGTCTCTTGCAAGTTTCCTTGCCACTTCCATATCTTTAATCTTAGCATTTTTACTTACAGGTATATCTATAACTACTTTTTCAGAACCTGATGCTTTTTTCTTTGCAAGGATACTGGCAAGAAGTAAAGATTGAGGATCTAATCCCAGAGGATTTCGTATTTTTATTAACTTATCATCGGCTATTGCTAAATCAACACCGCCACCCCATACTATGCAACACCCTATTTTTTCGACAATCCTTTCGATTTCATCTTTGTGGAAACTGACGTCACAAAGTATTTCCATTGTGTCAGTTGTTCCAGCTGCGCTTGAAATTGCTCTTGAGGATGTTTTAGGGATTGTTAAACCTGCGGCACCTAAAATAGGAACCATAACCATAGTCGTCCTATTGCCTGGCACCCCACCTATGCAGTGTTTATCAAAAACAGGTTTTCTTTTAATATCCAGAGTCTGGCCAGTGTTTACCATACTTGTAATTAGATTAATTACTTCTTCATTAGAAAGTCCTCTTGTATAAATTGCAGACACAAAAGCGGAGAGTTCGACATCACTTAATCTGTTTTCAACTGTGTCTTCTATAATATCTAATATTTCTTCTTTAGCTAAAGAAAGACCATCTAATTTCTTCTTTATGAAATGAACGGAATCTGGAGGAGGGGCTAGTGTTACCTCAGCGTTAATACTGCATGATAAATCTAACTTTCTACACAGATATTCATAGAGCCCAACTTCGCCTTTTGCAACTACTTTTTCTGTCAGATCTACAACAGCGACAAACTCCTCTTTTCCCAGCTTTACATTGACTCTGCCGAGTCTTCTGACTCCAAGAAACTTAGCATCGTCTTTATGCATTAGAACAAGTGGATAATCTGTCGCTTCAATATCAAGAATTTTAATCTTTAATAACACGAGAATCTCCTTAAAAGAAGATTAATTAAGGGTATTTATAATTAACCCTGAAAAAGAATAAAAAGTAAAAATCTAAGTTCCTGACTCCCATGATGAAAGGTATTCTTCCTGTTCCTTTGTCAAGGTGTCAATTGTAATGCCCATTGATTTTAGCTTCAAAGTGGCTATTCTTCTATCAATATCTAAAGGTACAGAATATACTTTATTCTCAAGCTTTTTCCCCTCTTTAGAAAGATACTCTGCGGACAAAGCTTGATTTGCAAAACTCATATCCATAACTGATGCTGGATGACCCTCGGCAGCGGCAAGATTAATCAGTCTGCCTTCTCCGAGGAGGTATATTTTCTTACCTTCTTTTAATATATATTCTTCGACAGACCCTAACTGTCCTTTTAGAAGTTGATAATTTTTCTAATGAGTTTATGTCAATTTCGACATTGAAGTGGCCCGAGTTTGCAACTATGGCGCCATTTTTCATGTTTTTAAAATGTTCTTCTCTAATCACATGCTTATTGCCCGTTACTGTGACAAAGATATCTCCAATTTTTGAAGCTTCTTCCATTTTCATTACCTGGAATCCGTCCATAGTCGCTTCAATTGCTTTTATAGGGTCAATTTCGGTGATAATGACTTTTGCGCCCATTCCTCTTGCCCTCATAGAAACTCCTTTGCCACACCAGCCATACCCACAAATTACAAAGTTTTTCCCAGATAGCAAGACATTTGTAGCCCGAATAATTCCATCAAGAGTGCTCTGCCCTGTTCCATATCTGTTATCAAAGAAATGTTTTGTCATAGCATCGTTTACAGCAATAATAGGATATTTTAATACCCCTTCTTTTTCCATGCTTTTGAATCGGATTACCCCCGTCGTAGTCTCTTCTGTACCGCCAATTATTCCTGGAAGAACATCGCTTCTTTCCTTCATGATTGTAGAGACTAGGTCTCCTCCGTCATCCATTGTAATGTTTGGTTTGGCATCCAATACCTTATTTAGATGATCATAGTATGTATCCCTATCTTCGCCCCTAATAGCAAAAACAGGAATCCCGTAATCCTTAACAAGTGATGCGGCAACATCGTCTTGAGTGCTCAAAGGATTTGAAGCACATAAAAAAACTTCAGCGCCACCTTCTTTTAAAGTGATCATGAGATTTGCAGTTTCAGTTGTAACATGAAGACAGCATCCAATTTTGTAACCTTTTAGAGTATTTTTTCTTTTAAATTCGTCTTTAATCAGTGCTAATACGGGCATTTCTCTCTCTGCCCATTCAATTCTCATCCTTCCTTTCTCGGAAAGTGAGAGGTCTTTCACATCGTATAGCATCTATCCACCTAGAAAACCTATCAAAGAAAGATTTATAAATGATTGTATTCGGATTTGTATACGTGAGTTAATGAGAAAGTACATTTTTGGACTTATTTTAATAGGATTGTTACTCCTTTCAGCAGGGTGCGCTATAGAGAAGAAAGTGGAGAAAGGAGATACGATAAAAGTTGACTATGTTGGAAAACTTCAAGATGGAACAGTTTTTGATACATCCATCTTAGATGAAGCAAAAAATGCGGGAATCTACGATGAGAGTAGGATCTATGAGCCTCTGACATTAAAAGTAGGAGACGGGTCGACTATTCCTGGATTTGAAAATGGATTATTGGGAATGAAGGAAGGCCAAACAAAGACTATTTCTATACCCCCAGAACAGGCTTATGGCCCTAAAGACCCAAACTTAAGATTTACACAGACTAAAATCTTAGAAGAAATTCCAAAAACTCAAGAGATAACAAGATTTGAAGAAATTCCAAAAACTTTCCAAGCAACTGTAAGCTCATTTGTTACTAGATACGGACAGCAACCCATTGTAGGCATGGTAGTTGATCTAGCCGATTGGCCAGGTCAAGTGGTTCAAGTAACTGGAACAGATGTTGTTATAGAACACAAGCCAGAAGTTGGAAAATCTATCACTAACGAAGTTACTACCCTTACAATAACAGAGATTAAAGCATCAAGTATAGTATTAAGATATGACCCCAAAGTTGGAGATCTTTTACCAACTGAAATTGGGAATTTGATGGTACTTGAAGTAACTGACACAATAATGAAAGTAGAGGCAATGCCACAGAAACAAATCGAAACAGTATTTGGAATCGCAAATGTTGTTGAATCCGGGGATAAATATTTAATTAGAGTAAATCCAAAAGTTGGAGATAGTATAATATATCAAAATCAAGTCGGCGAAGTAGTTGAGGTAACAGCAGATGATTTCGTTGTCGATTTCAATCACCCGCTTGCAGGCGAAACTCTATTCTTCACAGTAACAACTGTAATCATCGAAAAAGGCAAAGAAACAGGCTTCTTTGAAAAATACAGACTTTTCATATTTGGTAGCCTTTTGATAGTCGTATTTGCAGCTGCATATGTCTTCATGACAAAGTTCTATTCCAAAGAAGACAAAGAGAAGAAGAAAGAGAAACCAAAAACAAAGAAAACAAAGGCAGCCAAAGAAGAAATGAATGGCGAGCTAAAAGAACTTGCATCAACTGTTGAAGAAGTGCAAAAAGGACTTGATACTAAGAAAGAGGCGAAAGCCAAACCAAAGAAACCTAAAGCCAAGAAAAAGACTTCAAAGAAGAAAAAAGAGTGATGCTTTTTAAGGTGAAGATCTAAGATGAAATATAATAAAAAATTTTTATTTTTAATATTTGCTATTTTTGTCCTTATAACTACAACAATCGGTTGTAATGTAGATTTAAGCGATATTGGAATACCCTCTGAAAAGGGAGGGGTAACTAGTAGCGGAGAAATAGATATTCTAAAAGCCAAACTTTCTGCATATGAGTCGCAAGAGTCGATGGAGAATAAGGAAATACAAAAACTAAGGGAAGAAATTGATAGAATAAAGAATCAGAACATCCCCCTTAATGGGGATGTAGCAGTGGTTAGAATATTTGGCATATTGGATCAAGAAGATGTACTGCCCATTACAGCACAGCTTCGAAAACTTGCAGAAGACAAAGAAGTTGGTGGCGTCGTTTTATGGATTGACAGCCCAGGAGGTGGAGTTTCCGCAGTCACAGAAATTTACGATGAGATTCAGAGACTAAATATGAGAAAACCTGTTGTTGCTTATGTAGGCGGCGTTGCAGCTTCTGGCGGCTATTACTTAGCAGTTGCAAGTGACAAAATAATAGTAAAACCTGATGCTACTTTGGGGAGCATTGGCGTAATATATGTTCATGAAGATTTAACAGAATACTTCAAAATGTTTGGTATAAAGATAGAAGTAATAAAAACTGGTGAAGATAAAGACCTTGGAGCTTCTTGGAGGCCATTATCTAACGATGACCGAGAAAATATCAAACAGATGATTAATGAAGATTTTGATAGATTCATTTATGTTGTTTCGAAGGGAAGAAATCTCTCAACTGAAGAAGTCCTAAAATATTCAGACGGAAATGTATGGAGCGGTACACAAGCTGTTTCTTACAAACTCGCGGATAGAGTGGGTACCCTTGATACAGCTATAGAAGAATTAAAAGTAACTGCCGGACTTAAGAATCCAAAAGTATCATTTTTCCAGATTGCAGATGATGGCAGCATCTCAAATATGAGCTATGAGTATATGAGATACCAATTCGAGCCTTCTATAAGTATTCAAAAGAAGTGAAAATATTTTCAAAGAAGTCCGTATCTACAACTAAAACTCTTTTATCGGTGACAATGTCATCGATATATCCTTTCCAGTACACCACTATGCCCGGACCAAAAAGAGAGATATAATGTTTTAATTGTTTATTGTAGTCCTGTTTAAACTCTATGTAGTCGCAAAAACTAGCCTTGCTCTCAAACCAGAATACTTTTCTACCCCTTATTTTAATCGGTTTTTTTAAGAGGAAATCGGGGGTCTTGCCCGATCCGAGTTTTCTTAAATCATCTTCCCTTAGAAATTGTATCTCTTTTTTGTCCAGGTAAACCTTTAGCATCTCTTCTCCGTTTTTACCGTTCTCCCGTTGGATTTTTGAAGAAGCTGGCGAATATGCTATATCAACTTCGATCGCCTTTATAATTTCATTTTTAATTCTTTCATCCTTAATTGAATCTGGATTATGCATAATATCCTTTATATCTTTTTTATTGAAACCCTTTTCTTTGAGAACCATAGTTGCAATTAGTATTGGTGAAAAGGATAGTTTAGAAGCTATATCAAAAAAGGAGAGGCCTCTATCCCATAACCTTGTCAGTTCTCGAATTCTGTTCATTACAGGATAATAATCCTTTTTGACATTTCTCACAGTTTTTTGAGATAATATCGAAAGCAAAACATCTTCTTGAACTCCATATTTAGATGATAATTCCGGTACATTGTCTCTTGTGTTAATGGACTTGTAGATTTCCATGAAGACTTGTTTTCTCATTAGACCACTTTATTGTAAGATGTAGGAACACTTTTAAATATTTTCTATCATTTCTTGATTATGGATAACAAAGATCTCTATGAGCTTAAGAAGCAGCTTAAGTTCCTTTCAAAGATTAGGGGCAGACATACAGAACTTGTTTCGGTCTATATACCTGCAGGATATGAAATTTCAAAGGTAGCTGCACAGATTAAAGACGAACAAGGTACTGCTACAAATATCAAATCTAAAGGAACTAGGAAAAATGTTCTTTCTGCTCTAGAGAGAGTAATGCAACATTTAAGATTATATAAAATGACCCCTCCTAACGGACTTGTTATCTTTTCTGGTAATATCTCAGAGGACGAAGGCAGCCCAAGGATAGAACTCTTTACACTTAATCCTCCAGATCCGATATCTGTAAGAATTTACAGATGTGATCAGCAGTTTGTTCTTGATCCGCTGCTTGAAATGATTGAAGATAAAAGAGTCTTTGGTTTAGTCATTGTAGAAAGAGGAGAAGCAAGTATAGGTCTTCTAAGAGGTAAAAAGGTAGAATTACTCAAACATTTGACATCAAGAGTTCCTGGAAAGTTCAGGGCGGGCGGGCAGTCTTCAGTGAGATTCGCCAGATTAAGGGAAATTGCAGCAGATGATTTCAAAGATACCGTTGGTAAAATTTCAAATGAAATTTTCCTTGCTCAGCCAAATCTAGAAGGGATTCTAATCGGTGGCGGGGGATATACCAAATTCGAATTTGAAGAAGGGGAATATCTACACCACGAACTTAGGAAAAAAATATTGGGAACTGCAGATACAGCATATACCGAACTTTTTGGGCTAAACGAGCTTGTAGATAAGAGCTCAAAAATCTTAGAGAATCTAGACATAACAAAAGAAAAGGATATCGTGACAAGATTTCTTAAGGAATTAATAAAGGATGACAGTCTTGCAGCTTATGGAGAAAAAGAAGTCAGGAAATACTTAGAAGCCGGTGCTGTAGATCTATTGCTCCTCTCAGAAGGGTTAAACAAAAACAGGATTAAGATAAAATGCGGATCATGCGATAATCTAACTGAAAAGACAGGAACTGACGAAGAACTATTCAAGTTAGAACAACAAATCTCTAGTATTCAGTGCGAAAAATGTGGGAATTTGAGTTTGAATATAGAAGAAAAAGTAGACCTACTAGAAGAGCTGGCAGATTTTGCTCAAGAAGGCAGTAGCAAGGTAGAAGTTATCTCTACAGAAACAGAAGAGGGTAGCCAATTATTAAAGGCATTCGGTGGCATTGCTGCAATTATCAGATACAGATTGTAGATTAAATAGACCTTAGTCCATTTAACAGATCCTCAAGTGTTTCTATGGGCGATAGAATCAAAGGTATTTTCTGCAATTCGGCTAATTGGACAGCAATTTCATCTACTTTCTTTGCCCCATGTAAAACAACCATTGATGGAATTATTCCCTGAACTTTAATCGCGATCATCGGAGATCTTCCAGTTGAAACTTTTGTAAATATCAAAGCCCTTTCTGAAGACAGTCCGTAAAGTTTAAGAAATTCTTCAGAATTCAGATTAAGAATGGCCTTAATACTATCAATAACTGTATATCCATGGATCTCCTTGCTCAAGTACTCTTCATTTACTAAAATATCTCCTTGAACTGCATCAATAAGCCTTTTTGGTGGAATGGGAACAAGAAATTCTTTAAGGTCAAGTACAACATCGCTTATTACCTCCTTAGCAAATCTGTGGCTAAACGAATGGATTATCTTTCCACCTCTGCTTATATCAATCTCTATTAGATTTTCAACAACTTTTCTGATCGTTGAAGACCCAGGAGATTTTCTCCTACCACCCTCATAGTCGCTTACAACAGAAGGAGATATAGATAAATGATGAGCCAAATCGGTTTGGGATATGCCAAAAATCTCGCGCCACTTCCTCAATGTTTGACCCGGATCGTCAGATAATACAACTTCTCCCGCTATCATCTTAGCAAGTTGTTCTTTAGCATCTTCAAACATATAGTTAAATAACGAACATAAATATATAAAATTTTCGTTGAAAAGCGGAGAAAGTAATAAAAATACATGCCAATATCGATATACATGTCAAATGTATATTTTATCCCCTGGAGGCAAGACTCTGACATGGTTGGTAAATTCAAGAAAATCATAAGAAAGAGCAATATTCTTGATGATATCAACAAAGAAGACAGGGTTGCAATTAAACTTCATGTTGGCGAATATAAAAATCCTGCTCATGTACATCCTCTTTATCTTAAAGAGTTGGTATCTGCACTTTTAGAAAAAGGGTGTGAACCTTTTCTTACAGACTCCACCACATACTATTGTGGACATAGATTCACTGCTGCCGGTATGATAAAAAATGCCTTTTATCATGGGTTTTCTCTTGCAAATATTGGAGCCCCTTTCATTGTTGTAGATGGATTAGGTAATGATGAAGGGTTTTCTGTTAAGGTCAGAAGCCCTCTGAATGAAATATTCCTACCCACCCTATTCAAAGAGATTGACAAGATGATTGTATTCAGCCATTGCAAAGGCCATGCATTGACTGGATTTGGGGGATCAATAAAAAATGTTGGAATGGGATGCGTTACAAAAAAATCAAAACTGGCAATGCATAAATTTGTTAATTTTTGCTATGATGATTCGCTTTGTGACGGATGCGATGCCTGTAGAGATATTTGTGACAGGGCCATACCTACAATAAAAAACGGAAAAAGAGTCCTTTCTCTTGAAAAAAGAGGGGATTGCATGCACTGCCCTGGATGTATGGAAGCATGTACAAGAGGGGCAATAAAATTAAAAGAACTTGAGAAACTAGGACAGGTTCTCCCAATTGCAGTTGAAGGGATTCTCAAAGTTATAGGTAAGGAGAATGTCACGTCGATTAACTGGGGCGCAAATATTGTGGAGTATTGTGACTGTATGCCTTTTCCAGGAAAGACCATCAGGGAAAATACCGGGATATACCTGTCAAAGGACATAGTCGCAATTGATAAAGCATTTCTGGATGATGCTAAAAAGGAGACTTTTATGATAGATGGAAGGCCAGACCCAGAAATACAGGCTATAGAAGGAGAAAAAATTGGCATAGGCAAAATGGAATATGAAAGAGTATTGCTATAAAATTTATGGCCAGAAGTGTTGGGAACCCCCTCCTTTTGGCCCATTTTCAGGAGTATGGAGGGGGTTCTTTAGGAGCTCCGTTGTCTTTGCCAGAGAAATCGCGAATTTCCATGACAAGAGACAGATTTATGCATTGATGATACGTGACAGTTGCTGCAACAACCATCACTAATGATTAGTAATACTAACTTATATATAAAGTTATCGGTTAACAATGGTTACAAATAGTGAAAATTGGTAATGATTATCATTAAAACTACATAAACTTTTAAAATAAAAAAATATATAAAAATTGATTCCTATGAAAAAGATTCTGATTAGTGGGAAATGGATTGACACAAACAATTACTTGGAAATAATAAATCCCTATAACGGAAAATGTGTTGATAGCGTATCAAAAGCCTCTTCTAATCATCTAAAAGAAGCTGTTGACTCGGCAGTGCGAGGAAGTAAGATTATGAAGGGCGTTAGCCGCCACAGGAAATATGAAATACTGTCAAAAACTGCAGAGTTGATGTTAGAAAGAAAAGACGAGATTGCTAAGACAATGGCTTTAGAAAGTGGCAAGCCTCTTGCTTACTCAAGGGGTGAGGTGTCAAGGGCTTATGAAACTATTGTATTGTCTGCAGAAGAAGCAAAAAGACTCGGGGGCGAGGTAATACCTTTTGATGCTGCACCTACGAGCTCTGACAAGTATTGTTTTTACATAAGAGTTCCTGTGGGTATTGTATTGTCTATTACCCCGTTTAACTTTCCCTTAAATCTTGTCTGCCACAAGATTGGACCTGCCATAGCGGGAGGAAATAGCGTAATACATAAACCTGCGTCGAAAACTCCTTTGACCTCTCTTATTCTTGGGGAAATCCTTCTAGAAGCAGGACTACCAAAAGAGGCGCTAAATATTGTTATTTGCTCAGCTGAAGATGCTGAAAACTATCTTGTTAAGAATCCATTAATTAGAAAAATATCATTCACAGGAAGTAAATTAATAGGGGAAAGAATTGCATCTAACGCAGGTTTAAAGAAACTCTCAATGGAGCTGGGTTCAAACTCTGGAGTAATCATTGATGAAAATTCAGATATTGATAAAGCCGTATCTGCTGTTAAAGTTGGGGCTTTTGGATATTCTGGGCAAGTTTGTATTCATTGCCAAAGGGCTTACGTTCATGATAGTGTCTATGAAGAATTTAAGAAAAAGATTGTGGATGCTGCAAATAATCTTGTTATAGGAGATCCGCTAGAAATTGGTACAGATATTGGGCCTATGATTGATGAGAAAGAGATAATCAGAATCAAATCATGGTTAGATGAAGCAAAATCACAAGGTGCAAAGATTCTCTGTGGCAATGAAAGAGAAGGCTTTGCGTTTAAGCCAACGGTAATAGAAAAAGTAACTGAAGAAATGAAGATTGTAAAAGATGAAACATTCGGCCCCACTCTGGCACTGATACCATTTAGTGATTTTAAAGAAGCAGTAAGTAAATTAAATAATTCGATATACGGATTACAGGCAGGGGTTTTTACAGAAAATCTTAGGAATTCTTACTATGCAATTGACACTCTAGATGTAGGAGGAGTTATGATAAATGATATCCCAACCTTCAGGATTGATTTAATGCCTTATGGTGGATTGAAGGGCTCCGGCTATGGCAGAGAAGGGCCAAAATATGCTATTGAAGAGATGACAGAAATAAAGTGTGTAAGATTCCACCTTTAGAAGATTTAGTAAAAAATAGAATTATGAGGATTTTAAATCCTCTTGTCTATTTCAGTATATGGAATAAATTCACCAACATGTGCATATGCTGGCCTAATTATCTTCTTGCCTGATATAAGTTCTTCAATTCTGTGGGCACACCAACCAGGTATTCTGCCCATGGCAAATAGAGGCGTATACATCTCTTTGGGTATGTCAAGGCAGTGGTATACAAACCCTGAATAGAAATCAACATTTGCAGTTATTACTTTGTTAGATTTCTTTACTTCGTAAAATACTTCAGGCCCAACCTGCTCTATAAGCTCGTACAACTTAAATTCGTCCATTCTCTTCTTATCCTTTGCAAGCTCCCTTGCTTTTGTCTTTAAAATAACTGTTCTTGGGTCTGACTTAGTGTAAATTGCATGCCCGAGCCCATAAATTACGCCCATTCCATCAAAAGCTTTTCTTTCAAGGATTTTTTTTAGGTAATTTTTTACCTCCTCTTCATCTTCCCACTCTCGAACGTTATCTTTAATGTCCTTCATCATTGCCATTACGCTTTTATTTGCACCGCCGTGCAGTGGACCTTTCAGAGATCCAATCCCAGCAGATATGGCAGAATATGTATCGGTTCCTGATGAAGTAACTACATGAACTGTAAATGAAGAGTTATTACCTCCTCCGTGCTCAGCATGAAGAATTAGAAGAATATCAAGTGTATCCGCTTCAAGCTTAGTAAAATTCCCATCTTCTCTCAGCATGTAGAGAAAATTTTCTGCTGTGGAGTAATCTGGATTATGATTTCTGAGTATTAGGTCTTTACCTTTGAAATAATGTCTTCTGGCATGATATGCGTAGGCAACAATTGATGGGAATTTAGCTATTAATCCAACACTTTGCCGCAAAACATTTTCTATGCTTATATCATCCGCTTTCTTATCCAGAGCGTAAAGAACTAAAACGCTCCTTGCGAGTTTGTTCATTATATCATTACTTGGAAAGTGAAGTATTACATCGTTAGTGAAATTGACAGCTAGATCTCTGTTACTAACCATTAATTCATTGAAATACTCTAGCTCTTCCCAAGTAGGCAATTTTCCAAAGAGAAGAAGGAAGATAATTTCTTCAAATCCGTGTCTATTCTCTTTGGATATAGCATCTACTATGTCCTCAATTTTTATGCCCCTGTATGCAAGTCTACCTTCTAGTGGGGTAAAAACTCCATCTTTTTTTTCATAACCTGTTACATCAGATATTTTAGTCAATCCGACTAATACACCGCTCCCATCTTCATTCCTCAATCCTCTTTTGACATCAAATTTAGGATAAAGTTCAGGAGTGATTTGGTTATTTACCTTGGCATAGTCCACCAGTTTTTCAAACATTTAAACACCTTTTTAATAAAAATCTTGACATATGTCTTATAATAATTTATTTTTTTCTTCTAATGTTTGATATTTAAGATTTTCGGTGGAGCAATAATTAAAAATAATAAGTTAAAGTATTAATCATCTCAAAATAGAATAAAAGAAAGTAAATGGTGGGGTCGCTGAGATTTGAACTCAGGTCCCAAGCTCCCAAAGCTCGAAGGATAGGCCAAGCTACCCCACGACCCCAATAAGTCCATCTTAAAATACATCGCTTATAAGATTTTCGTTTTACAATTATTTGATTGTGATTCTTTCCCCAGTAACCATATAGTGAATTTTTTCTGAAATCTTGCAAACATGATCTCCGCATCTTTCAAGGTATCTTCCTATCAGAATGTAATGTGTATAGTAACTTATGCTTTTAGGATTTTCAACCATGTAAGATATGCATTCACGTAGTATCGTATGGAAAAGACAGTCAACTTCATCATCTCTTTTCCACATAGTATCAATGAGTGTTAGATCCTCAGTTTCATAAGCTTTGATTACATCATCTAACATTCCTAAAACAATATCCCCCATGACACATACACTTTTTAATCTTGGGAATTCTTTATTCAAGGATATCTCTTTTATGTCACGCGATATATCTTTAGAGTATATGCCAATCCTCGTTAGATATGTGTTCATTTTCAAGGTAGATATTATAGCCCTTAGATCCCTCGCTACTGGTTGATACAATACAATTAATCTTTGTGCGTCGTCTTCAATTTTATAATCAAATTCCCTTATATCTTTCCTCTGACTGATTACCTTTTCTGCAATTGTGATATCTGAAGTTTTAACAGCGTCAATTGACTCTTTTAACATTTCTTTGGAGAGATTAGACATCTCGACTACATCAGCTTTAAGCTGTTCCAGTTCTTCAACAAATTTCTCTCTCATGTTTTCAACCTACCCAAATCTTCCCATTATATACTTTTCAGTTAATTCCTCTTTAGGATTTTCAAATATCTGTTGAGTTTCTCCAAATTCTATGAGCTTCCCTAAATACATTAAACATGTATAATCACTTATTCTAGCCGCCTGTTGCATGTTGTGTGTAACAATCACGACAGTATATTCTTTCTTTAGTTCATCAATTAAATCCTCTATTTTTGTTGTTGCAATTGGATCTAGTGCTGAACACGGCTCATCCATTAATATAATATCTGGCTGGATAGCCAAAGCTCTTGCAATACAGAGTCTCTGTTGTTGCCCCCCGGATAATCCCATTGCCGATTCCGTTAATCTTTCACAAACTTCGTCCCAAAGAGCTGCATCTTTTAAACTTTTTTCAACAATTGTGTCAAGATCTTTTTTATTTTTAATACCATGAATTCTTGGGCCGTATGCAATATTATCATATATAGATCGGGGAAAAGGATTTGGTTTCTGGAAGACCATGCCAATTTTACTTCTCAAGGCCACAGGGTCCACTTTTGGATCAAGTATATTCAATCCTTTCCAAATTACTTTACCTTCCATTCTGCAGCCATCGATTTCCTCGTTCATACGATTAAGTGCTCTAAGCAACGTGCTTTTCCCACAGCCGCTTGGCCCAATGAAAGCTGTCACCTTGTTTTTTGGTATACTCAATGAAACTTTATTAACTGCAAGCATATCGGAATAATAAACATTCAAATTTGATATTACCAAGGCTCCATTGTCCTTTTTTTCTTTAGATTCCATCCATTATCACCAAACAATTTAATATCATATCTACCAATCCCTATTGGCTTGTGAACGCTGACGAATAATCATAGCCAAGAGATTCATTGCGAATAAAATTATCAATAATATTATTATCGTACTAGCAGCAAGATTTTGAAACTGTAATTTAGGGTGTCTTGTCCAGAAAAAAATTGTGACTGGCAATGCCAAGAATCCATCAAAGATGCTACCTGGAGCAGTTTTAGCAAACACCGATGCTATGAACAAAATAGGTGCTGTTTCACCTATAGCTCTAGAGAGCGCTAATATTGAACCTGTTAGAGTTCCGGGTAATGCATATGGTATGACATGATGTCTTACTGTCTGCCACTTCGTAGCGCCAAGCCCTCTAGCCGCATCCCTAAATGATTTTGGAATTCCCTTTAGAGCTTCTTCGGTAGTGACTATTATAATTGGCATAATCATCAATGATAAAGTCAAACTGCCCGATAGCACACTAGTCCCAAATCCAAAGATACGAACGAATACAGTTAATCCAACTAATCCAAATACAATTGACGGGACTCCTGCCAAGTTTTGTATTAATCTTCTTAAAATTCTTGTGTAGGCGTTGTCTTTTGCAAATTCAGTGAGGTAAACAGCTGCCCCAACACTTACGGGCAAAGAGAAAATCATGGCCAGCCCAACAAGATAGATTGATCCAAGAATAACTGGATATATTCCTGCTATTGCAGGATTAGAACTTGGATATGATGTTAAGAAATTAATATTAATTCCAGATAATCCTTGCTCCAGAATAGAAAACATCAAAAAACCTAAGAAAACTATTGCAAATGCTAGACAAGACCCAACTGAAACTATACCTATTTTACCGATTTTATGCCTAAATCCCAAGGTATTTTCTGATTCAATTTTTTTGATTTCCAGATTATTATTAATTTGAGAAGAAGTTAGTTTTGTATTTGATTTATTACCAAGAGGATTTACTAAATTTATTTTTTTCTTTTTGTTTGAAGCTGTTCCACCGGCGTTTTGAATTCTTAAAACGACAAGTCCCGCAATATAATTAATCACATATGTAATTGCAAATAATACAAGACCGATTGCAAATGCTGCGCTAACGGCCAATCCAGGAGGGATATCTCCAGTTGCTACTTGCGCTATATAAGCAGTCATAGTTTGAACTTGATTTAAGGGATTTAGAGTAAGTTTTGCTACATTTCCAGCAGCCAATGCCACCACCATTGTTTCGCCCAAAGCCCTTGCTAAACCAAGCAGAATTGAAGCAATTATCCCACTTGAAGCAGCTGGCATTACAACTTTAATTGCAGTTTCCCATTTTGTTGCCCCTACTGCAAGACTTCCTTCTTTCAATTCCCTAGGAACGGCCCTCATAGAGTCATCTGAAACACTAACAATTATTGGGAGAATCATAATCGACATCACTATGATTGCACTAGCAGCGTTAAAATAACTGGCCCCGAAATATTCTCTTAAGATTGGACTAATTACTATAAGGGCAAAGAATCCGTATACTATTGAGGGTATACCAGCCAATAGTTCAATAATAGGTTTAGCTATAGAACTAATTTTTTTATTCGCAAATTGAGTGAGGTAAACTGCAGCCCCTACTCCAAGAGGTGTTGCAATCAGAATGGACCCCCCGGCAATTAGAACTGTACCTGAGAGTAAAGGAAGGATACCAAAACTTGGATCTGTTCCGTTGGGCGTCCATTGTGTACCCGTAAAAAACTGTAGAATACTTACTTTTGGACTTAAAAAAAATTCAATAGAGCCATTCACCAATGTATACAAGATAGCTAGGCTGACTAGTATTGCAAGACTTGCTGCAATGAATATCAACTTAACTATCACTGCTTCTTTTAAATCCACTTTTTTATGAAAGGGATTATTCCCATTGAAGTATGCTCTATTGGTTTTACCTAACATTAGGGTCACTCTTAGTTTAATTTTGAAAGTTGTGCGGGTATTATTGTTGGGTCGACTAATGATACCTTAACATATCCAACTTGTGGCACGATATTTTGTCCCTGTTCACTTAAAATGTATTTTAGGTATGCATTTATAGCTTTTCCCTTGTCTGTTGAATTAGTTGGTACGCCGTTTGTGTATATGTGTAAGGGCCTTGCCATTGGGTATTTTTCTACGTTTTCAATTGATGCTTCAACAAATGTATCTCCTGATTTCTTGGCAATCTTGACTACTTTTAATTGACCTGGATTTTCAATTATGTATGCAAATCCAAAGTAACCTATTGCGTATTTGTTTGATTTTATTGCATCAAGGATAACGTTATCGTCTGCACTTGGGTTGTATACCCCATCGCCAGATTCCAGCCTTGTCTTTGCTACCTGAGTTACTTTTCCCCAGTCTTTTATGGTGCTTTCGAAGAAATAATCGTATGTTCCGCTTGCTTCGTCTGGTGCGTAGATAGTTATCTTTGCATGAGGTGCGCCTTTCTCCTTTAATCCAGGCACTTCATCCCAGTAAACTGCAGGATTGTCGTTTGTGAAAATCTTGTATAGTTGGTCAAATGTAAGTTCATTTGCCCAAGTATTTTCATTGCTCACAACTACGGCCAATACATCATAAGCTACAACCCATTTTGTTGGAAGAACACCATTGCAAGCCGCTGTTGCAGTGCCATCTGAATTGACCAATGTTTCGTCACAGCCTATGCTCTTATAGTCTGAACTTTTCAGTAACCTGCTTGCATCTCCTAGGTCAGTCTCTCCTTTGAGTAAGGAGTTCAATCCGTGGCTTGATCCACCGCCAGAAACAGATATCTGTGCACCTTCGAATTGTTCTGCCCAGTATATTGCTAATGGCAAAACTGTGCTTGAGCCTGTCTGGCTGAGTTTTATATTTGATTGCGATGTGTTTTGGGTACAACCGGAAAAGACCATACCAAAAACAATAATCCCCGTCAATAATCCAAACACTCCTATTCTTCTTCTATCCATAGCTAATCACCGAATTAATTAACTTTAGATCTCTTATAATACTTGTCGACTTATAGTATATAAATATACATATCAAATTATTTTCTCAATACCTATATATATTCTATAGTATTAATACAGAAATATTTATATAATCAATAGAAATCAATAAATCGATAAAATGGAAATAAGAAAAGTTCAAATCACCGGCGGTTCTTCTTATGTCATTACATTGCCTAAAGAGTGGATTAAATCTTTAAACATAAAGAAGAATGATTCACTCGGCCTCATAGTTCAGAAGGATGGAACTCTACTTGTAACCCCAGACAAAGTAATTGAGAAAAAAAGAAAACAAAAGGAATATATTGTTGATGCGGATACCGATAAAACCTATCTATTTAGGCTACTTGTAGGCGCTTATGTTATGGGGTACTCCGATATTGCAATAAGATCCAATGAAACAATGCCCCCCCAGATCAGAGAAGCAATTCGAATGTTTACACAAATTGCAATAGGTCCAGAGATTGTTGATGAGGAGCCAAATCTTTTTGTTGTGAAAGATCTATTAAGCCCAATGGAGATGCCTTTTGAAAAGACGGTTAAAAGGATGTATTCCCTTGTTGAAAGCATGCACAAGGATGCAATTAAATCTCTAAAAGCTAATAATAAAGAATTGGCCCAAAATGTTGTTTCAAGGGATTTTGAGGTAGATAGACTCTACTGGCTCGCTACACACCAATATAATGTCATTCTTACTGATATATTGCTTTCAAAGAAAATGGGCTTGAGTCAGGAAGAAGCAAGTTATTTCTTTTTAATAAGCAGAATTTTGGAAAGAATTGGAGACCACGCATCTATTCTTGGTGAGAATGTTCTAAAAGTAATAGGCAAACTCAATCCAGACATAATTCAAGATATAGAATCAGCAAGTACTCTAGCCCTGGATATTCTTTCAAAGAGTTTTGAATCACATTTCAAAAAGAATATCAAAAAAGCTAATGAAAATATTGATGCTGTAGATAAATTATTGGGAAAATGTGAAGAAATAAATAACAAGGTTTTAAATCTGGGAATTGAAGCTATTCCTGTAGTATATATAGTTGAAAGCATCAGGAGAACAGGCGAATACTCTGGGGACATTTCAGAGCTTACCATCAATTATTTGATATTAAAAAATTAAATATTTATTTTATCCCTTTAATAAACATTTTTAATTTGTCTTCATGATCTCCTTTAAGATCTTTCCTTGTAAGAGTTAATTTTGCCAATGGAGTAATTCCTATAAAATCCTCCATGTCACCGAATGCCGTGGAATCGCCAGAACTACCACAAGTGCAAAAGAATGCCACATTCTTGAACTTACCTTTGTTTTCGTTAATATAGGTTCTAACTGCAGGCGCCATGAGTGCAGCCCATATAGGAGTTCCAATAGCAAGAAGATCATATCTTTCTGGGGTTTTTCGCATTTCTTTTATACTAGTTAGGTTTTTAGAACGTGCATCTCTCCCAGACTTTAGCCACCCTATTATTCCTTTCCTGTTTTTATTATCTATTATTTCCTCGATGTCGCACTTCATCTTACTAGAAATCTCTTCTGCTATTTTCTTAGTATTTCCAGACCTAGAATAATAAACAACAAGTGTCTTCATAATAGCGAATTTTTTTTTAGCACTTATAAGTCTTATGAGAATCAAATATTGGCCAATGATACCTTTAAAGTAGAAATTAGAACAGCAAATACTATTGAAATATTATAGATAAGTCTTATATATCCCTGATAATACTATTTTTCTGGACGAGTAAAAAATACGGCCAGTTGTTTTAAAAGAAATGGAGGAGATACCTATAATTGAACCGCAGATTAACTTTCCCGTTGAGGACAGAGACGATGAGCAGCCTCTCTTCATTCCTGAAGAAGACTACGATGAAGATTAAATATACTAATTAATCTTTTTTGATATAATTAAATTTAGACCCATATAATATAATGATTCTTATAATAGAGAGATACTAACCGAAAACTATTTTAAGAATATATTTATATGAAAATGGGGGGCTTTTATTGCCAGAAAAAAAGTTAAGGATATTGATAGCAAAGCCAGGGCTTGACGGCCATGATAGAGGGGCGAAGGTAGTTGCTAGAGCTTTGAGAGATGCAGGAATGGAAGTAATCTATACTGGACTCAGACAAACTCCTGAAAGCATTGTGGAAACAGCTTTGCAAGAGGACGTAGATGCCATAGGGCTCAGTATTTTATCTGGGGCCCATAATCATCTGTTTAAAAAGGTAATAGAACTTCTAAAGAAAGAAGGTGCAGAGGATATTCCTATTTTTGGCGGAGGCATTATCCCTGAGGATGACATGCCCTACCTCACTGACATTGGAGTTAAGAAAATATTTGGGCCTGGAACGAGTACTGAGAAAATTGTCACATATATAAAAGAAATGACTAATAAATAATAAAGAGTGCCTAAAATGAACTCATTTGATGAACTAATAAAACGCATGAGCTCAGGAGAAAGACGGGCACTTGGGAAGATTATTACTTTAATGGAAAATGATTCCTCTTCTTCTGCTTATATCATTCCTCAAATATATAATTTGACCGGCAATGCCCATATTGTAGGTATAACCGGGCCTCCCGGTTCAGGTAAGAGTAGCCTTGTTGATAAGTTGATATCCTGCTACAGAAATGATGGCCTTAAAATAGGAGTTATCGCTATTGATCCTACGAGCCCTTTCACAGGAGGGGCGATTCTTGGAGACAGAATAAGAATGAAGAGACACTATACCGACAAAGATGTTTTTATTAGAAGTATGGCAACTAGAGGGAATCTTGGAGGGCTTTCTGAAGCGACTGGAAATACTATAAAAGCTCTTGATGCCTTCGGAAAAGATGTGATTATAATTGAAACAGTCGGTGCAGGTCAGGTGGAAGTTGATATTGTTAAGGTAGCAGATACCGTTGTTGTTGTTTCAGTCCCGAGTATGGGGGATAGTGTCCAAACACTAAAAGCAGGAATCATGGAAATAGGCGACATATTTGCCGTCAATAAGGCAGACATCGAGGGTGTTGAGAAATGTATAATTGAAATCAGGATGATGCTTGAACTTTCAGAGAAAAAAGGGGGATGGACCCCACCCATAATAAAAACATACGGGAACAAAGATGATGGCACAGATGATCTTTATGAATCAATAAAAAATCATCACAAGTATCTGATTGAATCCGGACACCATGAGCAAAAAAGGATTATTAGAGGTAAAACTGAATTAATAAATATACTCCAGAATCTATTTATTAAAAATCTATACGATACTATAAGCGAAAAAGAGATGGAAGAACTTGCTAAAAAAATAGCAAATAGAGAAAAAGATCCTTACATGATTATTGAAGAATTAATTCCACGATTAAAAAAGTTTATTTGAGGTGATTTAATGATAAAAAAAATAGACCATATCGGGATAGCTGTGAATAATTTAGAAGAGTCATTGAATTTTTATGAAGATGCTCTTGGATTAAAAGTGGAGAATATAGAAGAAGTCCCTGAGCAGAAAGTCAAGGTTGGATTTCTTGATATAGGGGGGGTTCATTTTGAACTTTTGGAACCAACTTCACCAGATGGACCAGTTGCAAAATTTATAGAAAAAAGAGGGGAAGGGATACACCACATTGCAATTTTAGTAGATAATATAGAAAAAAGCATAGGATTTATGAAAGATAAGGGAGTAAAACTTATTGACGAAACCCCAAGAAAAGGTGCTGGCGGGTCTAAGATGGCATTTGTACACCCTAAAAGCACTCATGGCATACTATTAGAATTATATGAGAAATAGATTTAAATAAGAAGAGATATATACTGCATATCGGCATTTTATTATATATTAGGAGGAGTTTAAATGGGCCTTTTTGGTGGTAGTAGTGAAAAAGATGAAAAATTGAGTATACTCACGCAGAATATAGAAGAAATTGAAAAGGAAAACAGGGCTCTCAAGATGCAACTTAAGGTTTATGAAGAAGAATACGAAAACATAGAGATCATCAAAGAAAAATTTGAAAAGATTACCAGAGAAAATCAAGATTTCATGGGCAAACTAAAAGAAGCTGAAGATAAATACAAGGAAGTTGAAGAGAGAACTCACGATGTCATAAAAGAAATAAGTGAAGAAAGAGACAAGTATAAATCAGAATTAAACAATGAGAGATCAAAGGAAATAATCGAGATAAGACAGAAAGAAGAATTAATAGAAGATGTTCAGAGAGAACTTGAAAGGGTAAAATCAATAAACGAAGAACTCAACAGGCAGATGGAAGAAACAGAAAGAGGCAAAGTAATAGTTTTGGATGCCTTTGAGAAGGACATTGAAATAAGCGAAGGCGTAATAGTAAAGGGTGGACTTAAAACTAAAGAGAACGTAAAAATTGAGAACGATGCCCTTATTAAAGGAGATATAATAGCCGGAAAGAATGTTACCCTAGGGGACAGAACTACAGTTCAAGGAGCTGTAAAATGTGACGGATCCCTAGTTATGGGTGAAGAAGCCGAAATTAGAGAAGAGATTTTTGCAGGCAATGCTTTTATTTCAAATGGCAGTGTTATACCTGTATCAATCAAAACTACTGGAGACGTTAAAGGTGGGGAAAGGATAAAGATAGGCGGCGAATTTATTGCTGGCGGCGACGTGTTCTTAGGTAGTGAAGCAGTAATAAAAACAAAACTTGAAGCAAATGGAAATGTTACAATAGGCGAGAACAGCAAAGTAATGAAAGACATAATCTCAGATGGAGAAGTCATATTAGGTGCCAACAGTGACGCAAAAACAATCAAAGCAAAAGGAAATGTTACAATAGGTCACAATTGTAATGTTAGCAAGGTTCTTTCAGATGGTTCAGTTAATTTAATGGATGGAACCCATATCAGTGAGGGAATAGAGTACAGAGGATCCATAAAGATAGGTGGCGGCGTAACTCTAGAAGGAACTATACGAACAAAAGATAGAGGAGAAATTTAAAAATATTTTTTTTATCTATAAATTTCTCTTTTTGAATAAAATATGGCTATCCCGCCAATTATTAATCCCATAAGCAATCCTGCAATAAAGTATCCAACATAAGCGTAGGATTTAGTTGTTGTCAAAGTTGAAGATTTTTCAATTTGTACCTCTTGTTGAGGAGACGCTTCTTCTAGAGGCTCTAAGAATCTAAGTGCAAATGCCACGCCTTTAGAGTATTTATAAAGAATTATTGAACCTATCTTATCAGATTCTTCAAATGTAGAGGCATACTCAAAGTAACTTTCAGCCATTAAAGGCTCTCCGCCGTCTTTTCTTGCAAGATAGATTGCTCCCCCTGCTTGCTCTTTTGCCCTTTCAAGTCTTTGTTTTATCACTTCTTCTCCTGAAGACCATAGCTCAATTGAAACACTGGATCTCACCTTGCTGTCAATAGCATCAAAAATGGCGGCCGCATATTTTCCTTTTTCATATTCATTTTCAGCTGCTGTGAGTAACTCGGCACTTTGGGTAAGCAATGTATTCTGACCAATTAAAGTTTGTGCGTAAACAAGGCTTAGTCTTGCATCCTCAATTCTCTGGCTTGCATTGTACTTAATTTGCGATTCATCAATTATGTTTTCCCCCTTGGAATTTTCCTTGCTTACATCCATCCACAATTTTGCAGTTTTTGCTCTTTCTTGAGCAAAGTTTGCGTAATAAATAGCATCATAATATTTTTGATTGTAGAAATTTTTCCAAGCATCGGCTATTAAATTCTCAGCTTCGATGGCCCTTTTTTCAGATGCTGCGAGGCATTCAAATGAAGTAATACCTCGGATATTTGCCGATTCATTTGTTATTAGTTGGTTTGCTTCATCTAATTCTTTTTGGGCTACTTCAATCTTATTTTTGACGATAGTTGAATTCTTATTTATCATAACGTCAATTGAGTCGCTAATATAGTTCAACTGTATTTTAGCATTAAAGATATTGCTCATAGCACTGTAATACCTCTTTTCGGAAAGATTTTCTTTAGCCTTTTCAATATTTGAATTTGCCCGGGTTAAGAAATCATTTAGCGTTTGATATTCCCTATAGCCTATAGTCTCAGAATTTAGTTTATGGCTCGTAGTGATAGAAAGTTTCTCTACCGCAACAAATTCAGAAAGTGCTCTTGATTTGACAAAATCAGTATTAACAACAACGTTGGCAGGAGGCTTATCCTCTTTTATCCTATACCCTGTAAAATACCATAGTGCATCTACCGCATCATCAACTTCAATGACAGTTATCCCCCAACGACTCTTTGCATGCTCAATTACGTTAACAGTATCAATATTATTCTCTTCAATTATTTGGATGACAGACTGCCCGCTTGGTATAAGAAATACCTTTATCCCTTTTGCATTTGCACCCATTACCTTCTCCAATATTCCCCCAACGGGGCCTACGGTGCCGTCAGGATTAATCATACCGGTCATCATGACCTCTGGATCTATATCGAGTCCTTTAATTGAGGCTATAGTGGCTATGGTGAGTGCCGCTCCGGCTGAAGGGCCACCAATTATGGGCGAATCTGCTCTAATTGTATAGAAATAATCGTATTTGGAATGAGGCACCTTTAGTATGTCTGAAGCGACTACAGAAGCAAATCTGCAAGAAGCCTGAGTATCAAGTTCAGAGAGTGGCCAGGTATCAACAAAGACCCTTCCAGTACCAGGTTTAACTAGAACTGTGGCATCAAAAACTGCGCCTTCTAGCCCAGCATCTGTCCTTTTAACTGCCGGTACCTTAATTGTAATAGATTTTCCATCTTCTTGTGATAATAAAACTGGCAACAAACCAGTGAATAGTATGCTAAGCAAAAAAATTGCCAATATTTTTTTATTCATTAAAACACCTAAATATTTTCTAAAAGTTTTTGGATTCTGCTGTAACACGCCTCAAGTTTTTTCCAAGCGTTGTCCATGTCAGCTTTTCCAATGTTGGGGTTTTGTATATTATCAAAATAGAATCTTGTTAACTCTCGATACATCTGGCTCAACTTGAAGTATTCATGAGCTTTAGCGTCTACGAGGCTATTTGTCAAATTATCGATTTCAATAACAAAGTCTGCCCAAGTGTTAATCTTTTTTCGCTCTTGAACTTTTGGTGTTTCAACAACTTCTGGGATAGTTATTGGAGATGTGTCATATTTTTGTGTTATTGGTTCTTCTTTTTTAACCTCTGGTTCAGTTGCCTTTTCTTTGCCAACGCTAAAGATAGATGTTTTTTCTTTTGCTTTATGCTCAGGGATTCCCGATTGACCCTTTTTCTTATTGGAAATAAATCTAACAAGGAAAATTAGTAATACAAATAATACAATTAATGCTGAGAATATTATCATCCAATACTGAGATAGGAGGGTTTCTATAGAAGCCATTACTAAAATTTATTTAAAATTACTTATAACTTTTTCCATAAAGTAAAATATTTATTGGATAAAGGAGAAAAAGACGATTACCGAAATCTTTAAATAGTTTTTTACATTATTATTTTTTAATATAAATCAAACTAATGTATAAAGATGGTAATCTTTAATAAATAACTGTAATAATGGGATACTTATGTTTAAGATAGATGTTTCTTCCTCATATGAGAGATTTGGACTAGAAAAAAACCCCTTTACAGATCTATCGTCTGAGGCCATAAGGGATATCGAAAAGATTCATGTTTCTCAAGAGATAGATTCCCGTATCGCAGATATTCTTTCTGATGTTATTGGGGAAAACTCGGGAATAGCACTTTCACTTGTTGGTCCTTTGGGATCAGGAAAAACTCAGAGATTAAAAGGTGTCCATAAACTCATACAGGAGTCTGGAGGAATGTCAATCTATCAAAAGATTGACTCAAATGATATTATTAAAACAACTCTTGATATTTTCTCATATTTTTCTGAATATGAAGATGAAGAGGAAGCCCAACAAACTCTTGAAGAAGTTGCTGGAGAGTCTGAGCTTGGGGGAGAGGCTTATGCGGAGCCATACCAAGAAGAAAATCTTTCATTTTTCCAGAAAATAAAGAGATTCTTTTCAGGGAAAGAGAAAATTGCTCCTGTTGTAGAGGAATATGAAGATTCTGAGCTTACAAGAGCAAATTATAATTCCCAAGACATTGGAAATCAGCTAATAGATTATTTAGGAGAATACAAGAGGTCTGCACTCATAGTTGATGAAATGGAAAACATCCTGACGGCCTCAAATACGGATCTTATTCTTTTCTTTGAATTCTTGAGGGAATTTATCAGCAACATGCCTGAATCAAGCGTCTTTATCATGGCCTGCACCAATAATGCGTATGAGAGGATTAGGGAAATTAACCCCGCCTTTGTAGCAAGGCTCCATAATGAATTGTTCTCAGAACCCCTCACAGACGAGAGGGCAGTAAAACTTGTCCAAAAGAGGCTTGAATACAACAGGAGAAAATCAATAATTAATCCACTTTACCCGTTTGAGGAAAGTGCCATAGTTCTTGCAAACAGCATGTCAAAGGGAAATCCAAGGGAGTTACTAAAGCTCCTACATACCACATTGTTTACAGCCACAAGAGATAACTTTGTGGAATTTATAGATGACAGATACCTCGCAAAGGTTTTAACAGGACCATCGTCAGTTGAAGAATACATTAGAAGAGTTCCTTCAGATTTGAGGGAAGATGTCAGGATAATCATTGAGAAGTATGGCGGAGGCCCAGTGACATACATCCAGCTCGCAAAGGACACCCAAGAGTCGGTGACAAAGCAGTATACCAAACTGGAAGAGCTAGTTGCAATGGGTATTTTGACAAGCGAAAAGGGGAAATACCAGATAAATAGCTCCGTTATCCAGATGGTTAGGGCATCTATTAGAAAAGAAAGCGACAAATCTAAAGAAAGCAAAAAGGAAACAAAAAAGTAAATTATTGCTTCTTTAAAAGTCCTATGAATTCACTTCCGTTGATTAAGCCGAATCTGCCTTTCTTTCCTTCTTTTTCGGTGTAGCAAGATGTGCTGTCTTTTTTGATTTTTTCTGAGTAAACTGCAAACGGTACTGGGTCTGAGACGTGTGTCTTTAGCTTAATAGGTGTCGGGTGGTCAGCTACTATACTTATGTTGTAGTCAAATCCTTTACCTTCAAGTTTGTCTAAAAGTCTGCCAACGACTCTTTTGTCTAGATCCTCAATTGCTTTAATCTTCATCTCAAGACTTCCGGAGTGCCCAGCTTCGTCTGGGGCTTCGACATGTATGTATATGAAATCAATATCTTCAAGTGCTTTAACGGCATAGTCTGCTTTTCCTTCATAGTTTGTATCAATGAAACCTGTTACACCAGGGACATCAATAACTTTCATTTTTGCGCCATATCCAATTCCTTTTATCAGATCTACCGCGGAGATTACGCCGCCCTTCATCCCAAATTTTTGGAAAAATGGCTCCATCGGTACTTTCTTTCCCTGGCCCCAAAGCCATAGCATATTGCCTGGATTTTTGCCCTGAGATATTCTTTTTTTGTTGACAGGGTGTTCCATTAATATCTTTTTTGAGTCAAGCATCATTTTGTTCAATATATCGGCATTTTTACCTTTGATTAAATTATCAGATACCTTTTGACCGACTACATCATGCGGTGGAGTGCAGGTGAAACTGTTTTCTCCTTTGTAGACAAATAAATGCCTATAACTTACTCCAGGATAAAACTTTCCAATGTCAAATGATTTAGATACTTTTTTTATGAGCTCTGTTGATTCGGGTGTTGTGATGTGGCCTGAAGAATAATCTTTGATAATGCCGTTTTCTTCTGTAATAATGTTACACCTAAATGCTATATCGCCTTCTTCAAGTTCAACACCAATGCTATATGCCTCAAGAGGCCCTCTTCCAGTATAGTACTGTTTAGGGTCGTAGCCTAAAATTGAAAGGTTTGCAACATCAGATCCCGCTTCAAATCCATTGGGCACTGTTTTTAGTTCCCCCATGGCACCTTCCTTTGCAATCATGTTTATGTTTGGGATATCAGAAAGCTCAAGAACTGTTTTGTTCCCTCTATCCTCGAGAGGATAGTCTGCCATTCCGTCTCCGCACACCACTATGTATTTCATGTCACAAATGAATATAGATTGTTTAAAAGGTTTTAGAGACTTCTAATATATGCCTTTAATAAAAGAGGCAAAAAAGATATGGAATTAGGGTCTTTTACCAAGGAAAGAATAGTCTTTGAGTGTTGATCAAAACTTCCACTTTCATTAAGAATCTGTTTTTTTGACCTAAGAAAATCAAATATCTTTTTGAGTTCCTTTTCACTCAGATTTTCATAGATTTTTCTCATGAGTAAACCCCTAGATATTTCCTTTCCTATTAATCTATCACACTCTTTTGAATAATCGTTGTATTCTCCAGAGATAATTGATTTAGCCAGGCACTCAGAAGCTAAAGCCCCATAGTATACCCCGCCACCTGACAAAGGTTTCACCTGACACGCTGCATCGCCTAAGAGGAATACTCTATCTTTGTAGACATCCCCTCTGCCCACTGGTATCACTCCAGCCTGGACTTCAATCGGATCTTTTTTGATTCCTTTTTGCTTTAAGAATCTGTCAAGCTCCTCTCTAGGATTATCTGAAACTGTTCCTATCCTAAATATTCCTTCACCTTCTGGGATTATCCAAGTGAAAAAAGGTCTTTGTATGTGGACTTCAACAAAATTTTCTATATCCAAATCAGCTTTAGTTCTAATCTGGTACCCTTTACAGTATTTTATATTGAATTGAAACTCTTGTGATCTAACTCTAGAAGACGGCCCATCTGCCCCTATGAGCAAATCGGTATTGAATTTACTCTTATTTGTCTTTATGGAAATAGTATCATTATTTCTGTTAAATGATTGAAATTTTTCATTCAAAGATACTTCAAGGCCATTTGAAAGAGATAGGTCAAAAATAGACCTTTCAACAACAAAGGATACGCCTTTTCTTTTGAGCTCGAATGAATCATTTCCAAGGAATACCTTTGCACCATCGATTCTATTCCTAATGGAATCCTTAAAGTCAAATTCCTTGAAATGATCAAAAAAGTCTCTTCCAATAAGTCCAGAACAGGATATAGGTTTTCCGATAGTCTTATGCTCTTCGATTATTTTTACCTTGTACCCTGCCTTATTGAGATACTGAGAAACTAATTGCCCTGCGGGTCCTGCACCTATTACAGTTATATTCACAAAATCAGTTATAATTACTTGTTTATAAATAGTTACTAAATGTAGTACTGAAGATAGTATAAATTAAAAATAGAATTGATTTATCTAAGAAAAGAGTTTAAATATAAAAAATTTAATTTATTCTTTGTCTTGATTACCCTTGACAATCTTTAAGATTTGTTCCATTGGTAATTGTTTTACCTCGTACCAAGAAGGATTAGTACCTGGATATCTGAATCCAATGGCAAGCCCATTCTTAATTGGGCCGGCTGGATCATTTGTAGTGTTTCCAAAGTAATATTTTAATCCATCTGTTCCGTCACTGTTCTCTATACCTACTGTTGCCGATCTACCATCGGCGTACTTCCCTGCTCCGTTCTTCATTTCCTTATACTGGAACTTTATTGCATTTGAATTTCTGTAAAGTATGACTTGAAAAGTCATGCGTGCACTTTTATCGCTAAAGTGGGCAATTTTATCCCACTGGACAATGAACTTGTTTGGAAATGCTTGGTAATAAATCTTCCCTGGAGTATATTCTGATCTTGGATCAAGATCATCCCAAAAAACACAACTAATATTTTCTGGATCATTAGTTGAGGGTATGTCCGAATTACTAAATGTTGTAGACGTATCACCAAATTGGAGATAACCGTTGGAAACTATGCTGACTTGATTATAGGTATTCCCATAGAACTTGAAATCGAATCCTATTGGTACAATGGTTCCACAATCGTCACAGTTAAGGCCCGCATCGGTCCCTGTTGTGGATATGTCAATCCACTGATAAGGAACTGTATCATCATATGTATAACCAAAAACATCCGGACCTCCAGTTGTACCTAGGATAGATGCTACTCCAAATGTACTACCAACAAATAATAAGCTTATCAATATAGATATTATTTTTTTCATTAAATCACCATTATAATTGTTAAAAATAAAAGATTTAAGTATTTAAGCTTTACTTATTGAAGCTTAATCATGGTTTATTAAGCTAAAATGATATTTTACTAAGTTTATAAAAATAAAAAAGATTAATTAAATTTTTATCCATTTTGATTCTGCCATCTTGGCTGAATCAGAATTTTTGACTTTTGCAGAGAAATAGTAACTTGTTGGGCAAACATTGCATGCTTCGCATACAGCATTACCAGATTCTACCTTCTTTACCTCAGTAAGTTCTATCTTGTGAACATTGCTGTAGTATGCAATTATGAGCTCACTGTCTGTTGGAGCTTTGATAAACTGTATGCCACCTTCGGCATACCATTTTTCCCAAGGTGTTTCTTCGCACTGCATAGGTTGGAACTTCATTGTTATTGCCGCATTGCTTGTACATCCTAGAGAGAATATTAACAATAGTATAGGTATAGCAATCAAAATCTTCTTCATATTAATCACCAGAATAAGTAGTTCTGATTAAATATTTAAATTATTCGGATTTTAGAAAAAAATAAAAAAATTAATTTTTTCTCTTGTAGAGCATTGCCCCTAAAGCTATTGTTATAATTAGCAATATTACAGAAATCCCTTTGAATATGACTAGTTGATTTGAAATTGAAGAAATGTCTGATTTGAGCTGAGTTATCTCTTTTGATTCGTTTTGAGCCTCTTTTATTGAACTAAAAAGCTCATCTGCATTGTATTGGATCATTTCTGCTATTGTATCTGTACCGGGAATTGCTTCAGGGTAATTAGAGAAAACTAAATGCCTTCCACCGATTTCATCGGCCATTTGCGCACCTAGAGTAGTTCCGCTCTGAAGATTGTCAATGACAAATGCGACCTTCTCATCCTTTCCTTTGACAACAAGATTTTGAACAGTCTGGACAGATAATGTTTCAGGTGGCTGGTATATTTCAACAACTTCTAGACCAATCCATTCTGAGAAAGGTTTTTGCCATGCCATTACTATTGCCTTGTAATCTGAAGTCCCAAGTTCTTTTGCTTCTGTCATTATTTTTTCATTAAGTGCATCTAATCTTTGAGAAACTTCAGCGGTATTTTTCTCATAATACGATTTATTCTTTGGATCTATCTCTATGAGTGCATCCTTAATTGAATTAATTTTTGCTTTGGCAAGAGGTGGTGTCCCCCAGGCGCCCTGGAGCATAAGTTTTTTAATATTTGTATTTTCCGATGCATTTATCATACTATCAAGCCAAGGCTCAATGCCGTGGTAAACTACAAGTGATGCTGTATTTATCTCAGACACTGTACTTGGTCTTACATCAAAATGATCCGGACATATCCCAGGCTGTACCAAAGCTATAGCATCTACCCTGTCCCCCCCGACCTCTTGTACAAAATATTTCATTGTAGTTGTCGTGCAAATTACCTTTATTTTTTCTGCAGAAGAGAAGGTAGGCATTGAGGATAAAATCAATGCTAAAATAAAAATAGATACTATTATTTTTTTTATGATAATCGCCTCCTAGTAATACGAATATAATATTCGTGCTACTATTGAACTCTATCATGAATATATAAAGGTTTTGATTGTTTTATTTATTCTAGCTTCTATTTGCATGAATATATTACTATATAAAATATTTAAGTAAAATATATAAGCTATTTATAATAATTTGAAGCGGTGATAAACATGAAAAAGGTAATCATAGTTCTATTATTGCTTGCTTTATTAGTTCCAAGCGTCTATGCAGCACAAAAAGTAGGGGATCAAAAGATCATTACTATTAATAATGATGTCAATGATGACTTTTTTATTTCAGGAGACCAAGTGACAATAAACGGTAATATAAATGGAGATCTATTCGCTGCAGGAGGAGAAGTTGTAGTAAACGGTAATGTAACTGGCGATGCTTACGTTGCTGGAGGAAACGCTACTATAAATGGCCAAATCACTGGCGGACTTGTTCTTGTTGCAGGTCAAGCAAATGTTTCCGGGAAGACCGGAAAGATATTGGCAGGTTGCGGAGATTTAGCAATCAAGGGAAACACTGACAAAATAATAGCTGCTGCTGGGAACGTCAAGATATACTCAACTTCAGTTGTTGAGAGATATGCATACATTAACACAGGCGGATTTGAAAATCAAGGTACAATCAATGGGGAACTTAATCTATCGGCAGAGCAATTAATTGAAAAGGGAAATGTGGGCACATTTAACTACCAGAAGAGTACTGCAGGAGAAGATTTTTCCAAAGGTATGAGATCTTTAGGTGCCATACTTTCAATACTTGGCGCCATAGGAATGCTAGTTCTTGGAATATTATTAATACACCTCTTCCCAAAACTATTCTTCACAATAGAAAAAGAAGTGGAAAAGGACTCCATAGTAAGAACTATAATTGGATTCCTATTAATTATTGCTACAGTAATTGTCGGAATAATACTCGCAGTTACAATAATTGGTCTGCCTATTGCAGCCATACTTGGAATGTTCTTCATAATGGCCCTTATGACTTCAGGATTGTTCGTTTCTTACTACGCAGGGAACTTTATTACCAAGAAGCTAAACATTAACACCAGCGAGATAGGTATATTCATAATAGGTTTCGTAATACTGGCAGTTCTAAAACTGATACCTGTCCTTGGATTCTTTGTTGGCCTAGTAGTAGGAAGTCTTGGATTTGGGGCAATCTATTACGCAGTTAAAAACAACTGGAAAGTAATAACAGCAAAAAATTAATTTTATTTTTCTTTTTATTTTTTAAAATCTATTGGGATTCTCTCATCTCAAAAGGCTCTCCAAATATCGGGTAATGGATTGTCTTGACAGCTTCTGGCTCATTTTTTTGATATTTTTCAACTTTATTTTACACATAGAGAAAGATTTAAATATAAAAAATATTAGAATTAATTTGAGAATATTATCTATCTCATTTTTAAGGTGAGGACTATGACAAAAAAAATAAAACTTAAATGGAAAACAAAGAAATTACAAGATAAATCAAGAATTGGTGTAGAATACTGTTTCAAAACTTGTGGTGTAAACGCTAATTAACGATTGAAATGATTATATTGTTATTTATATTTTTAATATTTTAATTTAGGTATTTTAATGACAATAGTAGAACTAGATATTGATTATGACAAGGTATATAGTTTCCCAAATAATTTATATATTAAACATTTTTTGAATAAGTATATTGTTGTTTCTCCTTCAACGGGTAATTGGCTGGTATTTTCTAATTACCTTGAATTAAGTATATTTAACATGATAATTTCTAAAAAGAATGTTTCAGAATTGCATAGCTTTGTATCTAAAAAAGGGAAAAAATATGAAAATAGTTTAATAAATGTTCTAACGCAAATTGAAGCAAAAAGATTTTATAATCAAGCGATTAGAAATCATGAAGGCATCAACTTATATATTTATTTAACTAATAAGTGTAATTTAAATTGCCCCCAATGCTATATGTATACAAATACTAAAAGGAATATTAGTAAAGAGTTAGATTTAGATCCTTTATTTAATATAATAAATGATTTTAAAGAATGTGGCGGTACTAATATAACTTTTAGTGGTGGGGAGCCTTCCCTAAGAAACGACTTAGTAGCTATTTTAAAGAAGTCAAAAAATAAAGGTATTAAAAATACAGTTTTAACCAATGGAACTTACTGGAAAGACGAGATGATAGAAGAGGCTGCGAAATATATCGATGAATTGCAGATAAGTATTGACGGATACGACGAAGAAAGTAATTCTAAAACTAGAGGCCAAGGTAATTTTTCAAAAGCTTTTGAAACTTTAGATAAATTCTATGTTATGGGTACCAAAGTATCAATTGCTGTAACCCCACTTTATGAAAACATTGATCTTTTTATAAAAAGATATGAGAAATTTGCAAAAGAAAATATATTAAAAAAATATGATGAAAAGGTTATGATTAGATTTAGTCTAGAATTGATAAAAGGTAGAAATGTCGAATTAACTCAAAAACAGAATGACGAGTACTATGAAAAGCTAAAAGAATTAGCTAATAAACTCTATCCAAATTTTTATATAAATGCATTTGCTTGTGGTCACTATAATAACTTAATAACAAGAAATTGTGGTTATGGCGAAATCACCATTAATTCAAATGGAGATATTTATTTTTGTAATAGGATTTATGAAATAAAAAAATATAATAACATTAATGAAGTTGATTTTGAAGAATTATTTTCATTATCGAATAGTATTAAAGAGATTACTTCAGTAGATAATATTGAGCCGTGTAGACATTGCGAATTAAAATATATATGCGGAGGGGGATGTAGAATAAAATATTTATCTTCGTTGGATTTTGAGGACATAACAAATAATTTTATAGTGAGGAATGGGTGCAGTGAAGAATATAAAAATAAATTTTACAAAATTATGATTGATTGTAATGAACTTATGTATTTAGAAGAATAGTATGGGGTGAGAAATGTCAAATAAGACAAATGATATCATTCTAATCTTGGATTGGGAAGAATCTTATACTGTTAAAAAAATGGTAATTGAAGTATTTATAGGAAAAAATAAAATTTTAAAAAGTAAAACATTTTCTGGCCCTTTGAGAAAATATTTATTTGAATTTGGTAATATTCCAGATAACATTTCGGAAATGGATTACAACAATCTAATAGAAATATTATTTGACAATAAAAATATACAAAATACCAAAAATAAATTTTTGATAGATGATTCAAATTTTAATAAGTTTTTTGAATTGATAAAAAAATATAATTTCTTTTACTATAAAAAGGATAAAAAGAATAAAATAAATTTGATTTCAGGAATAGGTATTTTAAATGAAATTCATTCTTTGGTTATTAAAAGTAAAATAATTAAAGATAAGGCATTATTTACTTTTGAACTAGATAATCAAAAAATAGATTTTGAAAAAAAATCAGCCTTTTTTTCATTTGATGAATATAATTTTATGATATCCGAAAATGAAATATATTTCATTGACAAATATATTGATGCAATGATTATAGATAGAATAATAGAGAATAATAATTGTCTATCTTTAACTCATTATGTTCCATTACTTCCTAGAATAATTACCATTGAAAACGAAATATATTTCAGAAAAGAGAAAGAAGAGTACGAAATTGTTTATGGGGTTACTCCTATAACGGTATTTTATCTCAATTCTAATTATGAAAATAAAAATATTAATGGAAAATTATACTTTAGTTATGATAGCGAAGAAATTGAAAGTTGTTATAAAAATGACCATATTTATGACATAACGAATAAAAGGAAGATAATAAGAAACAAAAAAACTGAATTAGACGCCATAGAAATTTTAAAAAATAACAACTGGAAGCATTCGCTTAATAATACTTACTATCACGAAAATAATAATGAATTAATAAATAGCTTATATGTATTTATTGAAAAAGGATGGAAATTACTTACTGAAAAAAAAGAGAATATTAAAATTCTTTCTCATAAAGAAACTCATATATCCTATGGTATTGACTGGTTTGACTTGAAAGTAAATTACAATGAGGACAATGTAGATGTATCAATTATTGAAATATTAAAAAATATAAAGAAAAATAAGCCTTGGATTGAATTAGGGGAAGGGAATCTGTTTATAATACCGAAAGAAATTAACAATAATAGAAATTTATTAAATAATTCAAAAATAGAAAATCAAAATATTAAGATTAAAAAAAAATATGTTGGCAGTCTAAAGATTTTATTAGAAGATTTAGATCCTTCACAAATAAAAAAAATAGATTCGATACTCGATTTTAATAGTATCCAAATAGATTTAGAAGAACATTTTTGTGGCGTATTGAGAGACTATCAATTAATAGGTATAAAATGGTTAACATATCTTTATTTGAATAAACTGGGTGGATGTCTTTCAGATGACATGGGATTGGGTAAAACTATACAAGTTCTTGGGTTGTTGTCGCAAAAGAAAATAAAGCAAGATCTAGGGATTTGTTTAATTGTTGTCCCAAAAACATTGATTTTTAATTGGGTAAAAGAAATAGGAAAATTTAGTCCTAATTTAAAATATCTAGTCTATCATGGATTACAGAGAGAAAATATTCTTCAAGATATAAATAAAGTGGATATTGTTTTAACAACTTATGGAACATTAAGGAACGATATTGAAAAATTCGAAGAAATTAAAACGAAAATATTGATATTGGATGAAGCACAAAATATAAAGAATTTTAAATCTTTAACTTATAGAGAACTTAACAAGTTAGATTCTGACAACAGATTTATTTTAACTGGAACACCAATTGAAAACAATCTAAAAGAGTTATGGGGATTAATGAATTTCCTCAATAGAGGCATTTTAGGCAGTTACAAAACTTTTGAAAATCAATTTATAAACAAAGATGATATAAATTTAAAACAGCTTAAAATTAAAATTAGCCCATTTGTTTTAAGAAGAACAAAGAAAGAGGTTCTCAAAGAATTACCAGAAAAGATAGAACAAGAAATATTTTGTGAAATGGAAGATTGCCAAAGACTCTTGTATGACACTATTAAGGCTAAATTTAGAAATGATCTTAATACTAAGGATAATAGATATCTAATAAAAGATAGTTCAAGAATTCTTGAAGGATTACTTTATCTTAGACAAATATGTTGTCATCCTGCTTTATTAAGAAAAGAATATAACGTCTATAAATGTGATGTATCTGGAAAATTTATAGAGATGAAGGAAATTGTTACAGAAATAAAAGAAAGTGGGAATAAAATAATAATATTCAGTCAATTTACTTCAATGTTAAAAATAATTGAAAAATGGTTGATAAAGAAAGAGTGGAAGTATTTCTATTTGGACGGGAAAACTAATAATAGAGAGAAGATTGTAGAAGATTTTGAAAATAGTAATGAGGGCATTTTCTTAATAAGTCTTAAGGCGGGAGGATTTGGCTTAAATTTAGTATCGGCAAATTATGTAATTATTTATGATCCCTGGTGGAATCCTTCGGTGGAAAATCAAGCTGCAGATAGAGTTTATAGAATTGGACAATTAAAAAATGTCAATATTTATAGATTGATTACCCTAGATTCTATAGAAGAGAAAATCATCGAGCTTAAAAATATAAAATTAGAATTATGTAATAATTTGTTAGAGGGTCAAGAAAAGATCTTGGAAATTAGTATAGAAGATTTAAGAAGTATATTAATTGACTAGTAATCATAAGAAATTTATAATGATAAAACATTATTTAGTTTCAATGAATAGTGGGGGGAAATAGAATAAACGAATTTGATTTTATTAAAAAATACCAACCATTATTAGATTCTATAGTTCATTATAATTTTAACACGAGATTCTCAGTAAAAAATTATTCTTGGTACGATGATGCCATAGATACGATCTAGAGTATGCCGGGACATTATTTTATTCGTGCCAGAAGGTTTTGATAATTTTGATATAAATGAGTTTATGGCCGATTTTAGTAACTTAAACAATACTATAGTTAAATATGAATGTTATTGGTTATCAGGTCTTGCTTATATTATCTTAGCATCTTCTCTTAAGGATAATTTTGAAAATAATCAAAGGAGAAAGATAAGGGATGAATATTATCAAAAAGGTATAGACTATTATACTGAAGCATTAAAAAAAGATGAAAATTCCTATAACTATAACAATAGAGGGATTGCCAGAGCAAGATTACATGAATATGAATTGGCTATTGAAGATTTTAACTTAGCCATGACTTTAGATCCAAATAATTTACTAATTTATTATAATAACAGGGGTGCAGTAAATTATAGAAAAGAAAAATATTATTTTTTAGAAAATCTTAAAGTTATAAACTAAATAATTGATAATAAATATTTTAAAGAACAACACTTATAAAGTTCTTTTTAGCCGTCTCTTTTAATGATTAATCCAAATAACACTAGGATGGTTCCAGGATGGAAATTTGCACCTGTTCCAATATGCTATGGCGGGGATCTAAGAGCAATTGCATTCTGCTGTCACCCCGGATACCCTCTGACATTTTCATTCAAATGCGGACTTCCTAAAGCTCTAGAGGAACTTGGAATCACAAAGGAAGAATATATTGAGATAAAAGATAAGTTCTCAAAAGAACACGACTGGGATAGTGAGCTTGTCTGCTTCAAATCACTTTCTTACTGCTGCATGAGGAGAAGTGGATGCATGGGCGGAAGAGATATAGCCCTATCAACTAAATACGAAGATGAAAAGGCCTATGAGAAATATTTTGCCCTAAAAAGAAAGCTCTGTGTTGAAATATTAAAAAAGGCTAGGAATAAAGAAAAGATAAAGGAACTTCTAGAGTATGAGCTTTCTAGACCAGAGCCTTTAGTCGAATAATATTATTTTTAATACTGTCTTTTTTATTGAAGACTGCTGAGCCTGCTACAAGTATATCTGCGCCAGCATCTCTGATCTTCTTAATATTTTTTTCAGTGACACCGCCATCTACCAGAATCTCTATATCGCTGCCCTTTACTAATTTCTTTGCTTCCTTGATCTTTGGCAGCATTGTTTCAATAAAACTTTGTCCGCCAAATCCAGGGTTTACGGTCATTAAAATAAGTAGATCCATTGAATCCAAAAGGTGAGTTATAGTACTAACAGGAGTCGATGGATTCAAGGCTATCCCTGATTTTACCTTTAATTCCCTGATTTTGTTCAAAAGCCTGTGCGGATGGTAAGATGCTTCAATATGAAAAGAGATGTAGTCAAGAGAAATGTCCCTGTTTTTTTTGTCAAGAGATTTAGAGAATAGTTCAACGTATTCGGATGGATTTTCAATCATTAGATGGACATCTATCGGCAGAGTAGTAATCTTTGAAACTGCATCAACTACTAGTGGTCCTATAGTAATATTTGGAACAAAATGACCATCCATCACATCAACATGGATTAAATCTGCACCTGAATTTTCTGCTTCCATTATGTCATCCCCTAGCCTAGAGAAATCAGCAGAAAGAATGGAAGGTGCAAGTTTTGCCATGAGGTTAAATCTCCTTATGCTCTACCTTTTTCCAGTCACACATGAACTTTTCAATACCAATATCAGTTAGAGGGTGTTTGATAAGTTTCATCAAAACATCAAAAGGTACAGTTGCAATGTCTGCGCCCATTAGAGCTGCCTGCAATACATGGATTGGATGTCTTATACTTGCAATTATGACTTCAGTTTCAAAAGAATAGTTCCTATATATCTGCTGGATCTCTGCGATAAGATTCATGCCGTCATTTGAAATATCGTCCAGTCTCCCCACAAATGGAGATACGTAAGATGCACCTGCTTTTGCGGCCAAAAGTGCTTGTGTAGCAGAAAAGATAAGTGTGACATTAGTCCTTACACCTTGCCCCGATAACTCCTTCACTGCCTTTAATCCTTCCTTTGTAATTGGAACTTTTATTACAATATTCTTGTGAATGTCCGATAACTTCAGCGCTTCTTCGATCATTCCCTCATAATCAGAGCATGTAACTTCAGCTGATATTGGCCCATCTACAATTTTACATATCTCTAAGATTATATCCTTGAATGGTTTCTTCTCCTTAGAAATTAGCGAGGGATTAGTTGTTACCCCTTCAATTAATCCCAGACTCGCAGCTTCTCTTATCTGTTCAATATTTGCAGTATCCAAAAAAAACTTCATTTTATCTCCTCTATAATAATTATAATTATCTTTTCATTGTTATAACGTTTTTTGACAGTTTATATATTTCATCTGATGTAAGATTATATATCTGCATCAAAAGTTCATAATCTCCGCTTTGGGCAAATGTGTCTTTTATCCCGCATCGTAAGACTGGAACTGGATATTCCTCAGAAAGAATTGATGAAACAAGTGCACCCATGCCGATATAGATATTATGCTCTTCCGCTGTGACAACGCACCCTGTTTTTTTCCCAGCTTTAACGATGCTTTGCCTGTCAATTGGTTTTAATGTGCTAAGATTTAATACGCCAGCAGATATGCCCTCAGACTTTAATTTCTGTGCCGCCTCAAGTGATTTTGATACCATTACACCAGATGCTATTATTGTGACATCATCCCCGTCCAATAATGTCGCAGCCTTTCCTAGCTTGATCTCATCTTCAGTTTCAAATACATTAGGAACTTTGCTCCTCCCAAGCCTTACATATGTTGGACCTTTTTCTAAAGAAATTTCCCTTATTGTTTTCCTAGTCTCAAATGTATCGGCAGGCACAATGACCTTCATATTTGGAAGCGCACACATAAGTGAAATATCTTCAATCATCTGGTGGGATACGCCATCTTCACCAACTGTAATACCAGCATGTGTTGCAACTATCTTCACGTTCGTCTTAGGATATGCAACAGATTGCCTTATCTGATCGTATACCCTACCAACTGCAAACATTGCAAATGATGAAGCAAAAACAGTTTTTCCAGTGGTGGCAAGACCTGCAGCAATTCCTATCATGTTCTGTTCAGCTATCCCAATGTTAAAAAATCTGTCAGGGAATTTCTTTCCAAATGAAGATGTTTTTGTAGATGATGACAGGTCAGCATCAAGCACTACTAAATCCTTTCTTGTCTCTCCAAGCTCGGAGAGTACTTCTCCGTAAGCATCCCTTGGTACTCCAAAGCCCGTCATGAAATAGCCTCCAGGTCTCTCATAGCAATCTTAAACTCTTCGTCAGTTGGTGATTTACCGTGGAACGATACATTGTTCTCCATAAATGACACACCCTTTCCTTTGACAGTATGCGCAATTATGACTTTCGGTTTATCTTTAACCTTTAGTCCTTCATTAATAGTTTCGATAATTTCTCGGATGTTATGCCCATCAATCTCATAAACTTGCCAGTTGAATGCTTTGAGCTTGTCCTTTAATGGCTCAAGCGCCATGATCTTTTCTGTAGGCCCATCTATCTGCAGCATATTTCTATCAATTATTGCAGTGAGATTTCCAAGTTTAAATTTAGGGGCTGCCATCATGGCTTCCCATATCTGCCCTGACTGAAGCTCCCCATCACCAAGCAATGCAAACACCCTAGAACTACTACCATCAAGTCTAAGTCCTAAAGCAATCCCTGTGGCAATTGATAGCCCCTGGCCCAAAGAGCCAGTTGAAATTTCAATCCCCGGGATCTTTGTGCAGGGGTGTCCTTGGAGAAGGCACTCAGGCTTTCTTAAATTCTTTAATTCGCTCACATCAAAATATCCTAACTCAGCAAGAGCAGAATATAAAGAAGGACAAGCATGACCTTTGCTCAAAATGAATCTATCTCTTCCAGGCCATGAAGGATTTTTAGGGTCATGACTCATTATGTGGAAATATAGAGATGTTACAATATCTGCAGAAGATAGAGATCCGCCCGGGTGGCCGGACTTGGCAGAATAAATCATTTCAATTATATGTTTTCTAATTTTGTTCGATTTTTTTTTCAAATCATTAATCGTCGATTCATCCAAAGATTCTTTTGTTTTCATCTTATCTGATATGATTTAATTTTTCTCAATATAAATGATTTATGGTTAATTCTTAAGGAGGAAATTAAATGCACACCCTAAACTTTTTATATTTAAAAAATAAATAATAATCATGGAAACTTGTGGCATTTGCAGCAAAAGAATAAAGGACAATCTCGAGATGTGTTACTGCAGTTACTGTAACATGACCTTTCATTTCACTTGCATTGATGAGCAGCCCTGTCCAAATTGCGACAGAGTTCTAAATATTGCGCATGTTAGACTGGGAAAGCCGGCCGAGATATTTAGAAAAGATGAAAACAAGGATGTCTATATTGAAGAGGTAGATATTGAGCAGAAAAGTGATGAACCGATGTCTCCTGTGGAGGAGAGTTTTGAAAAACAGGGCATAACTGAAGAGGATATCCCGGAAAGGATGAAAGGTGATTTCTACCCAGAAGATTCCTCTCAACCTAGAGATGTGCCACCTATGAGCCCAATGGTCGAAAGAGGTAGGACTCTTCGAAGAAGGGAAATGCCGAAAAAAAGAATGAGTATACCTAAGAAAAAACTATTTTTCATTGTCTTAGTTATCGTTCTTTTGATAATAAACGCAGTTGTAATCTTTTATGTTCTAAACGACGGAAATATCCCATTCCTAAATATAAAAATTGGAGGGGGAGAAGCTACTTCAAATATCTTCTTAAACTTTTAATTTTTAACCAAAAACGATAAAAGGATTATACTTAGTTTTGCTGTGGGGACGATATTGCTCAAAAATTTAAAGAAAGAGTTGGAAAACTCAATAAGAAAAGCTGTTGATTCAGAACATTCTTATGAGATAGTTTTTTCAAGACCGCCTGATTTTAAACTGGGCGATATTGCAACTCCGCTCTCTTTTGAGCTTGCTAAAAAATTAAAGAAAAATCCCATCCTGATTGCAAAGGAAATTGCAGAAAATATTATCCTTCCAGAAGGTGTAGCAAGAGCTGAGACCTCCGGTGGATATATAAACTTCTTTTTTGATAGAAATTATTTTTCAAAAAAAACGGTTGAGAGAATAATAGGTGAAGCAGACCTTTACGGAAAAGGAGAAAAAAAGAAAGAGAAGGTAATGGTTGAGTATTCACAACCAAACACCCATAAATCATTTCACATCGGGCACTTGCGAAATGTCTGCCTTGGAGATGCTCTGGCAAATATAATGGGGTTCTCAGGGTATGAAACAGTAAGGGCCAACTACATAGGTGATGTCGGGGCCCATGTTGCTAAGTGCTTATGGGGATATATGAAGTTCTATGATGGAGTCATACCAGATCACAATAAAGGAGATTTTCTGGGAAAAGTTTATTCTGAATCGGATAATAAACTAAAAGAATCCGAAGAATACCAAGAAGAATACAAAATCGTGTTGAAAAATCTATACGAAGGGGACAAAAAAACTCTGGATGTCTGGAAAATGACAAGAGACTGGAGCCTTGAAGAGTTTAATAGAATTTATCAAGAGCTTGGGGTTAACTTTGATATCTTCCTATATGAAAGTGAAGTCAAGGATGAAGGTACCAAAATAGCACATGAACTTTTGGACAAAGGTGTTGCAAAAAATAAGGAAGGGGCCGTCATAGTTGATCTAAAAGAGTTTGGTCTTGATGAGTTTGTGATCTTAAGAAGCGATGGTACAGCTCTTTACTCGACAAAAGACCTTGCTCTTGCAGAGAGAAAATTTCAGGATTTTAAAATTGATAGGTCATTATATGTTGTTGGGAGTGAACAAAAATTCTACTTCAAACAACTTTTCAAAACATTGGAGCTTATGGGATTCAGTCAGGCAAAAAAATGCTTTCATTTGTCTTATGAGCTTGTTATGCTTGAAGAGGGTAAGATGTCTTCAAGGGAAGGAAATGTCGTGCTTTATTCTGAACTAAAGGATGTTGTAAAAAAAGAGGCTTTGAACCAAGTGAGGGAAAGAAATATTTCAAACGCTGACACTATATCTGAAATTGTTACAATAGGCGCTTTGAAGTACAGCATGATGAAGGATAATAACAAGAGGATCGTCTTTAACTGGAAAAAGGCTTTGGACTTCGAAGGGGACACCGCACCATACATACAATACGCCCATGCAAGGGCATCAAGCATCCTAAAGAAAATAGGAGAGCTTAACTCTGGACTTGGAATAGATGATCTTAATGAAAAGGAGTATAAGCTAGTTTCGTTATTATCAGAATTTCCTGAGGTAGTCGAGAGGGCATCAATCGATTACAGGCCAGACTTTGTTTCTAATTATGTCTATGACGTTGCCAAATGCTTCAACGAGTTTTATCATGAATGCCATGTTTTAAACGCCGAAACAAACAAAGAGTTCAGAGCATCACTTGTTAGAGCGACAAAGATTGTTCTAAACAATGCTCTAGGGCTTCTTGGTATAAAAGCTCCAGAAGAGATGTAATACTCATTTTTGAGTATCTACCCAAATATTTATATATCGTCTTAATTTACTACTTTTGGTGATTCCCTGAAAGCTAAAAGTTCAAAGAATATCGCCTTCACAGCAATTTTTGCAGCTTTAGGAATTCTATTTGGAACAATACTGCTTATTCCAACACCAGTGCCAAATGTTTATCTTGATCTGTCCCACATTGGTACAGTTCTTGCTGGCATATTGTTAGGCCCTATATTTGGGGGCATAACTGGATTTATAGTTGGAATATGGCCGGGAGTAACTTTTGGGAATTTTTTTGTACCACCTTTTAAGGCGCTAACTGGTATTTTTATTGCTATCCTGTCCAAAAAGACAAGACCTGGTATAGCAGTCCTTGGTGGATACCTCCCCGAAGCGTTCTTAACTTATCTGACGCTTGCAGTATTAAAAGTTCCATATGGCCTTCCATTACCTGTTGTATATACTATATTGGTGAAGGCTTTTGCTGAAATTATCATCTTGGCTGTATTGATGGAAATACTAATGAGGAATAAAGGATTAAAACAGTTTCTTCAATCAAAGGTAGGATTTTTATACCTTTGATATTTTTAATTTTTGTGAGAAAAAAACAGCTTGAAATCTTTCTTTCAAATCTAAAGGAGATGGAAGACCCCAATATGTTTGAGGAGCAGTATACCACACCAGGCGACATTGCTGCTGAAATCCTCTTATTTGCCTACCATAGGGGAGATATAGAAGGAAAGACAATAATTGACCTTGGCGCCGGGACAGGCAGACTTGGGATAGCTTCTCTCATACTAGGGGCTAAAAAAGTATATTTTGTAGAGAAAGATAAAAGGGCAATAGAGATTTTGAATGATAATTTAGAAACATTAACTTTAAAAAGTAATCAAGTCTTAGGAGATTACGAGATAAAGGATGGTGACGTTTTAAACGTCCTCCTGCGAGGGGACACTATTATTCAAAATCCGCCTTTTGGTACAAAAAAGAGGAACATGGATACCAAATTTTTGAAAAAGGCTTTTGAAATAGGGGATGTTGTGTATTCCTTGCACAAGAAAGGGAACTATGATTTCATAAGAAATGTTGCATTGGAAAACAGTTTTGAACTAGTTGAGAAGGAGAGTTTCAATTTTCCAATAAAAGCGATGTTTCAGGTACATAAGAAAAGGAAAGTACTGATTGAGGTTGAACTTTATAGATTTATGAGGTGTTATGATGGAAGCGAACGGAGAGACTAAAAGAGAATTTGTTATACCAGGTGACTACATAGGTGTTGCCGAAGAATTTTTACCAGGAGAAGGGGCATATGAAGAGAATGGAAAGATATATGCCACCATGGTAGGAAACTTGGAACTTGACATGTCAAGAAGAAGTGCAAGTGTTATTTCAAGAACAAATGTTTTGCCTCAGCTAAAAGAAGGGGATATTGTCTATGGAGAGATAGTATCAGTTAAACCACAAATGGTTTATGTGGACCTTCTTGCATTAGAGGGGTATGCAGACAAAAAGCTTTCAGCCAATACAAAAGCCAGGATATATGTTTCGCAGACCGACAAAAAGTATGTAAAAACTATCTCCACAGAGTTTAGAAATGGAGATATCGTTAGGGCCAGAGTTGTGGACACACAGGGAGATTCAATAAGACTTTCAACTGCGGAAGATTCACTTGGCGTAATCAGAGCTGTTTGCGGCGTTTGCAAGAAAACTCTTGAGAACAAGGATGGAAATCTTGACGGAAATCTTGAGTGCAAATACTGCGGTTCAAAGGAAACAAGAAAGACAGCAAACGATTATTTGAAAGCAAAATTATGATAAGATGAAAAGAAAAACAAGAGTTTTAAGTTTTAAAATTAAGGGCAATCAGAAAGTTGAAATTGCCCGTTTTCTTTCTAAATTTGAGGATATATCTTTTAATGTATCTGATGATACGTTAAAGGTCAAAGTTTTTAATCCCGGTAGCATGGGAGATTTAGTCTATTCAATTAAGAGTTTCTTAGAAGAGATAAAGGAAAAGGAAATCAAGGAAGAAAAAGGGATTTTTACCTATAATCTCGACAGCATCTCTAAAATAGCAGGCACAACTGTTCCTGTAAAACTTCTTAAAGTGGTCCTAAACGACAAAGGGTACTCGTTTGAAGTAGAAAAGGAAAATGTAGTTTCTACGGCGCATGCCTCAGTTGCTGCCAATATTGCAGGAGAGATATCCTACCTATTAGAGGATCTAGAGGGGGTATCAAAGCCGGTGACAGAAATCATTGTAAGAGTTGCAATTGAATATGAGATGTTGTCTTCGGAGCTTTTAAGCGTAGGAATAGAGGAAAAGATTTTTAACGATACAGAAACGGTATCTTTAAATATAAGCTATGATGATGCTCTTTCATATCTAAGAGAGTATGCAGGTGGTTAATTTGGATATAGAAGTAATTAAAAATGAAGGAAGTTACTTGGAGTTTAGGATTATTGGTGAAGACCATACACTTTGTAATATATTAAGAGAAGTTTTATTGAGAAATGAAAAAGTAAAGGTGGCTGCTTACAGAATTGACCATCCTCTTCTTGATAGAAAAAGACCAATGTTCATAATTAATACAGACGGCACAGTATCGCCAAAAGATGTACTTCTTGAAGCAATAGGCAGTATAAACAAAGATGTTAAAGGATTAAAGAAAAAATTGCTTTAGAACGAATCTGAATCTTCTTCAAGAACATCTTTTCTAATAATCTCTTCTCTTTTTAAAACTGAGATACCTGTTTTTTTATCAATAACCTGTATTATGACCTTTATATCGGGGTCTTCAAGATTTACCTTTGCACCTGTTGCTTCAACTATTTTTGCACCGATTTCTCTTTCAAGGTCCTGGGACTTGAAGTTTGCCTTGCCCCTTTTCTTGCATCTTACGGCAAACGTGTCACTTTTGAAAATCTTAGGCAGTGCAACATCTGTTGCTTCAACTGCTATCAGATTCATGTCTGTATTGATATACCTATCAAATGGCAACACTCTATGGATGGCGCTTGTCTCATAATCCCTTAGCATCTCAGCGGCTTTTCTAGCATTCTTGCACTTTACTAGGAGGACTCCCTTGAACTTCGTTTTTTTAATTTCAAAGATCTCTCCTTCCAGCGCCCATTCTACTTCCCAAATCCCATCAAACTGCCTAGCTGTGGGAGTAGTCACGAGAAGGAATTCTTTCATTTGTTCCATACAGAAAGGAGTTAGTATTGATTTAAAAAGTTTTATATGTAGCCTAAAAAAATTTTGGAGAAATAGGCCATATAGATCTATTAAGCTCTATATGGCGGAATACTATATGCCAGTAACACTAATAAATATAAACGTGTTACTATTTATAAAGCTTTGTATTGCTTAAGATACTTTTTTAATTTGGCTTCCATAGTCGGTATAATGCCTTCCCATGAATTATCGAGAATTTTTGATAAGCTGACTTATCAAAGAAATTTTTTTGAGCTATCAAGAGGATTGATGTTTAGAAGAGATATATCGGAGTCAAAAGAAGCATATATCTTTGTTCTGGATAAGGAAAGGAAAGCTGCAATAACAATGATGTTTGTTTTTTTCTCAATTGATGTCGCATGGCTTAACTCTAAATTTGAAGTAGTAGATATAAAGGAAAATGTAAAATCTTTCTCATTCCACACGGGGCACAAAGGTAAAGCAAAATACTTTATTGAGATGCCGCAAGGCTCTATAAAGAAACATAATATCAAGACCGGGGATAAAGTATTATTTCCTGTCTAAAGCGGAATTGCAAAACTATTAATAATAGTCCAGCCCAAATCATTATAATGATCATAACTGATAACCACATGCATATAGACCCTTTGAGGGGCATGGGGCTTGATGCCGTTAGGGAGTTTTCTTCAGCAGGCGGCACGCATTTCATGTTTGTCTACAAAACTGCTTATGACTCCGGAACTGAAGTAAGAACTGGCAAAGACTTTGGAAAGGCCTATGATTACGTAATTGATCTTTCTAATAAGATAAACAAGGAAACTGATGCAAAGTCTTATCCCATAATAGGGCTGCACCCTGCAGAATTTCATCATCTTATAATGGACTTTGGGAAAGAGAAAGCATTTGAAATCGCTTTGGAAGCCCTAAATGAAATTGAAAAAAGAATTTCTGATGGCTTGGCATTTGGCATAGGGGAAGTAGGAAGGCCACATTATGAGGTGGACAAAGAGATTACAGATATGTCAAATCAATTCCTAATAGAAGTGTTAAAGGTTTCAAAGAGATTAAAATGCCCGGTGCAGCTTCACACTGAAACATTTGATGAGAATAAGTTTATAGAGTTGGGGGAGCTAGTAAAAAAACACGGAGAACCAGGAAAAACAATTAAGCATTTTTCACCGCCAATGGTTTCTGTCTGTGAGAAGATCGGGATTTATCCATCAATTATTGCAAGAGAGAAGAATATCATGAAAGCTTGCGAGGAAGGGCGGCGATTTTTGATGGAAACTGACTATATTGATGACAATGAGAGGCCGGGTGCTGTTGTTGGCCCTAAAACTGTCCCTAAAACTACTAAGAAACTTTTTGAGAAAGGAGTTTTATCAAAGGAAGATATTGATTATATACACAGATACTTAATTGAAGAGATATATGGGATTGAACTCATCTGATATTCCTATATGAATCTATTCTCTTTTTTGAAGAAAGAACTTCAGCCTTCGACAAAAGCTCTTTATTCTTCTTTATTTCTTTCTTCTTTTTCATATCCGATGTTCCCATTACAAATATATTGCCCCCCACAATCATGAATGAGATGGCAATCATTGTAGCACCTGAAATCATGTATACATCTGAAGATTTCGCATTGAGGGCTATCGATAACCCAAATAATAAGCCCACGGCCAGAACAATCATTCCCACGACCCATTTAAGTATATAAAGCACCATTGTTAAAAAAAATACCCAAAAATTTAAAAGGCTTTTCTTTTTGTTGGGAAAAATCTTAAATAATAGCCAATTAATTGTAATATATACATCCGGCATGGATAAATGGTGGCCTTATGAAAAAACTAATAATAATTTTGTTAATTATTATAGGAATATCGTGCCAAATTCCCATACAAGCTCAGGAGGATTTTGCCTGCATGGGATGCACAATAGACGTTGATATATATGAAAAATCTGAACATGTCACTATTAGAATGGTATTCCTGAATTTAGGATTGCCAGATTTCAACGGATTTTCTCTTTATGTTCCAGGAAGGGTGAACAATTTAAAAATAACTGATGAAGCTGGAAATGTTCTTGAGTCTTCTTCTTCACCAATAGGCAAAGAATCATTTGTCAAGTTCTATTTCAACAGCAGCGTAAAGCTGGGTGAGAAGATTCTTGTTATAATCGAGTATGATGCAAATGATCTTATTACAAAAAATGATTCATATGCTTTGAGTTTTCCTTTTGAGTCTCCTTGCGATATCAGATATCTAAAGATGGCATTTAACTTTGAAAAAGGGATCCCTGTACTGTCTGAATTTCTCCCATCGCCTTCAAGATTTGAATCAGTAGACAATAAGGTTTCTGTTGTCTGGTACAAGGAAGAGGTAAAGGAAGGGGAAAAATTTACTTTTAACGCCAATTATGATGAAAAACACGCAGTCCTAAGACAGATTAAAGATCAAACAACTCCAATAGAAAAGCCTCAGAGTAACCCCGCAATGTATATCTTGATGTCAACTGCCATTATCTTCTTTGGGTTAATCGCTATACTCTTAATTACAAGAAAGAGAGGCCACAGCAAGATAGATGTAGCACTAAATGTGCTAGACCCGAGGGAATCAAGAATCTTAAAGATAATATCAGACAACGGCGGTTCAATGACCCAGGCCAAACTATTTGAGCAGACCACCTTCTTTTCAAAGCCAACTCTTTCAAGGGTCCTGGATAAGCTCCTTAAGAGGCGATTAATAGAAAAGGAAGAGAAGGGAAGGACAAACATCATAAAGCTTGGGGAAAGGTTGAAAGACTAAACAAAAGAGATAAAAGATAGAGCTTTAGTCATAAAGTTATATGATTAAGAAATCCCTGATGCTTCTTATTGCAAATACATTTTCACGTGTTGCAAATTACCTCTTCACCCTTTTCACAGCGAATATACTCCTCCTGACAGAGTATGGCCTGTTGTCTGCAATTATGCCTTTCCAGTCGCTGATACTTGTTCTTTCATCATTTGGGATTGCACCTTCTGTATCAAGATTCACATCAATCTATGATGCGGAAAATAAGAATGAGAAAATCTCATCTTCTCTGTTTTTCGTGCCTATCGGAATTGCCCTATTTATCTTGCTCTTTGTACTATCCCCAGTTATAATGAGTTTTTATTCTTCCGACATAAGAGATGGGATAGATACACCCCTTAAGATAATCCTTCTCGTGATACCGCTTGGTGTTTTATTTTCTGTGTTTACAGGGATCTTGCTTGGAGTCAAAAAAGTAAATTACATGGCAGCTTCAATATTTGCGCTTTCATTCTCTTACTTTCTGCTTTCAGTGCCGCTTTCTTTCATCTTCAGAGTTTCTGGCGCTTCTGCGGCACTTGTGGGCGGATATCTAATCGGGATAATAGTATCATTTTTGCTAGTTCTAAAGAGCGGCGTCAAACTAACTTTAAAGAGTGAAAATTTCAAGGAGTTTAAGAAAATCTTAGTATTTGCAATTCCAGTCTCAATATTCTCTTTGAGCCTTGTCCTCCTCTTCAATGCAGATATTTACATTCTGGCCCACTTCTTTGGACCAAAGACTGTTGGGATTTATGGTATGGCTTCGCCAACGGCGGGGATTGTTCCCTCGTTTGCAATTGCCCTTTCTGCAGTATTGCTGCCTGAGCTATCAAAATTAAAATCAATAGAAAAGGAAGGGATCAATAACATACTTGTTTCACTTAAAGCATCCTTTAATGTTACACTCCCAGTTGCGCTTTCTCTTTTTGCATTTTCAAATCCAATAATATATTTCCTCTTTGGTGTTGAGGAAGGTGGATGGGTACTAAAACTTCTGTCAATTGCCATGTTATTCTACTCCATATTCTATATAGCCTCAACTTCGCTCCAGGCGATGGGCAAACAGTGGACCCCTATGAAGATAACGGTGCTCATAGCTATAATAAATGTAATCTTAAACTATCTGCTCATACCAAGGTATGATATAAACGGCGCAGCCTTTGCCACCATGGTATCCTGCATAATTGGTATGGCCTTGATAGTCAAAAGCTTAAAGGTTAAGTTTATCCCAGACAAAAGATTTGTCTTATTGTCAATAGCCATCTTTCTATTGATGATGATCTTTGAGGGCGTAGTTGGATTATTGCCTTCAAGAACTATGAATCTTCTGGCATACGGCGGGTTTGGAACTCCTCTAATTATAGGCTATTTTTACTATCTTAAGAAAAAATGGAAATAGTACTACTAAAAAATAATAGTTTGATTGTCTAGTATTCAAAGAAAATAATTAAAGGATAATAAAAAATAAATAAAATATATTATTTTGGTAATAGACCAAGTATCTTCATTATCTGCTCGATTGGTAAGGACTTCTTTGCTGTTTCGCAAATAACGTCAAGATATGCAAGATAGATGTCGTATTGGTAGTCGTTTCTATCGTCTTCCCAAACTACACGATCGCAATATATGGCCGGATCATATTGGGAATTTGAGTCTGTTGTTATTCTGAACTCTTCCTTTGTCTTTAGATTGTAACCCCAGATGTCACCAAAGTCGTTTCTCTCGTCTTGCCAGACGACTATGTCACCGTATATTGCTGGATAATATTGGTTTGCTGTGTCTGTTGTTATCTGAAGTGGTTGCTTTGTCTTTAGATTGTAGCTCCAGATGTCGCTATTGCCGTTTCTATAGTCGCTCCAGACGACTATGTCGCCGTATATGGCTGGATCATCTTGGTCCCCTTCGTCTGTCGTTATCCTTTCTTCAGAAAGAACTCTTGTTCCTAAAACAGCAGAAAACGTGGAAAATGCTAAAACAACTATCACGAATAATATTTTAATTTTTTTCATAGTACCAATCCTCAATAGTTATTTTAAAAAAAAAACATTAATACCTTTTAAAGTTTTGCATTCTGCCGTATCTTATTTCTATTAAAGGAGAAATACTTTACATTTTAAACTACAATCAAAAAAAATTATTCAATAAAAGGCGTCTTTAACCATTTAAGATTAATTGTTTGATTGAAATAATTAGATTATTTTTTTATGGAGTCGAAATAGGATTTTGTATATATCTTTAGAATTGTGAATCCGGTGTATGGCGACTGATAGATGTTGGCATACTCTTCTATCTTCCTGCCGTCAAATTCAACATTCTTTATCTTTTCCTTAAACTGATTCAAAGGCATCTTTACCTTGACACCATCTACATTAAGCACTATGGGGATTGGGGAAATAATCTTATCTATGCCTTCGACATTTTCTTCTAAAATCTTCTTAAGATATATTGGCTCTAGTATAAGAGGGTCTTCATCTATCTCCCTTCTTCTTTTTTCTACTGCCTTTGAGATTTCACCAACCATGACATCAAATATATCAAGGTCAAACTTCTGTCTCAATCTCTGGCTCCTTCTTCCAATACCACCCACATAATAATCAAGGCCTTCAATATTGAACTGCTCTGGCCCCCCTAGTACAACTACAGGTATATCAATATCCATGAAAAGATGGGTCTTTTTCATAAGGCACCTGCTGAAGTTTCCAAGTGAGTAGACCGCAACATCGGCCTCTTCAATCATCCCTTTCTCTGTGGCAGTTATCTGATTGATTCGTTGCCCTACACCCCTTGCAAGCCCCATGACATTTGTCACAGCGCCGTTCCTTCTGATGTATTCTGATATATCACACACTGGATGGGGCAGATGGTGCTTTCCAAGTGAAGGTGCCACAATTGTGATCTCTGAGCCAGCAAGCGGGACTTCTACAATTTTTCCCCTTAGATCCTTTGCTTTTTTCACGACAAGCTCATAATCCTCGGCAGGCACAGAAATGATTAGAGTAATATCAATTTGAGTAACATTCTTCTGGATTAAAAATCCCCCAAGGTCATCTACAAGATCTTCTAACTCGTCTGCCCTGTGAAGCCCACCCTCAAATAATGCCATCTTAAACATTGATTTTCACCTAATCCCTCTCGTGAAACTTTTGAGCAAGCTTTTTGCTTTCTTCTGAAAGTGCATTTTCGCTTGATGCGACTGTGATAGTCTTTTCTGCCGAGAGGATGTATTTGATCCTAGCAGCCTCAGGCAAAACCCTATTGATTGCTTCCTGGACGTTTTTCTTCAAATCCTCTGTAGGGTAGTAGACGACTTCAGATTTTATCTTATTGAAGATACTAGCCGGGATCTTAATCTCAGTTCTATCGGCCTGCTCTATCCCTTCCTTTGAAATGGCCCATAATAGTGATAATATCTTTGGAACGTAAAACTCATCCTCAACAGACAGGATCTCTTTTTCTGTGCTGTAGACGGCAACGTCTTCTATCCTCAAAGGTTCAAGAACTTTTTTTATCCTAATTGATGTTATAAAAACAAAATTTTCAGTGTCGCCGTAGAAGTAAACCTTTTCTATACTCCGCCTTATCTCAAATTCCCTCATTATGTCATTTATCAAAGCGACATAGCCTTGGGATTCTTTTTCTGGCAGACCTTCGACTATTATTTCCATTATCTAATCCCCTTTAGATAAATCCTGAACAGAGTAAGGCTCCGCCAACTGCGCCGATGTATTGGGAACTTTCTGGAACTAAAGGTTCTGTCTTTAGAATATCTCCTACCGCCCTTACAAGTCCTTTTAGAAGCGAGGTACCGCCGACTTGAATCACCGGAAACCTTACATCAATTTCCTGAAGCTGCTGCTGATAAATCTGCTCGGCAACACTCCTGCATGCTGCGGCTGCCACATCTTCTTTAGTATAACCTTCAGCTAGTGCAGAGACTAATCCCTGGATACCAAAGACTGTACAATAACTGTTCATTGGCACCTTGTGAAGTTCCCCTTTCGCCGCAAGGTCTCCAAAATCAGCTATTTCAAGACCAAGCCTCTTTGCTGCAGTTTCTAAAAATCTACCTGATGCACCGGCACATATCCCACCCATTGTAAAGCTATCCGGTATGCCGTCCATAACTGTTACTGCTTTGTTGTCCATTCCACCTATATCAAGGATTGTAGCTTCCCCTTTCTGCTTGTTGGCAAGAAAAACTGCACCTTTGGAGTTTACAGTTACTTCTTCCTGGACAAGTTTGGCTTTGTAGTGCTCTCCAAGAATATATCTGCCGTATCCTGTTGTTCCTATTGATTCTATATCCTTAAACTCCATCTTGGCTATCTTGAGCGCTTCAGCTACTGCCTTCTCAGCTGACTCGAGAACCCCCAAAGTTGGATGCCAGTACTTAGATACAATTTGATTATCCTGCATTATGACTGCCTTAGTTGTGGCTGATCCAGAGTCAAGACCCATTGTGATTCCAACTTGCCTTTCTCTGGCCAATAGATCCTTTCTTTTTACTATTGTAACTAATGCTTCCATTCTTATTAGAAGAACGCTTGCCTTTGTATTTTCAGTGAATGAATACATGACGACTGGAAGCTTTGTGTGCTTCTGGAGGTATCTCCTTAGTTCATTTCTAATTAATGCACCTTCCGCACATCTAAAGCATGTAGCTATTAATACAGCGTCCGCCTCAAATGTTTTATCCGCCAATGCTTTTGCCCTTGCAACCATTAGTTTTAATCCAGGGCTTACTGGATTGAATCCAAAATCTTCTATTGCCTCATCAAAATCAATATCAACGTCGGGAAATACTATCTTGGCGCCGACTGTTTCTGCGGCCTTTTCAATTTCTTTTTGGATGCCGCTGTAATCATTACCGCATGAAAGCTGTGCTATCTTAATCATTTTAAGCCCTCCAGGAAGTTCTTAATTCTTGCAATAAAGTCTTCCACTTCTTCCTCATTTGTTGGATAATCAAGCTCCAGTGTTGGAACTCTCCTCTGTTTGATCAAATAAATAGTAAGCTCGTTTGTTCTGGCGCATGCCATGCACCCAAAGGTAGACGGAAAGTTATTGACAATAATAGCAGCCTCTGCCTCGTCAATTAAAGGCCCAAACATCGCAAGCCTGCCCCTGACACCTGATGGAACTTCAATTGCTGCATACTTTAATCCTATTTTTACATCTATGTCTGTTATATTCATTGGTGGGGAGTCGAGTTCTGGATCATTTACTCTCCTTTCTATCTCTTTTGCAAGAGCAAGTGGGGTGTGCCCAAATCTCTCGACTAAGTCCTGCAATATCATGCTGTTTGGGGGATAAATAAAAACTTTCATATCTACACCTTCTCTTTAATGGCTTTTTTTAGTATATCTACATCAACAGGTTTTTTCTTCTTTTTATCTATGGTTTTAAATCTTCCTTTTTTTAATACATTAGAGATAAGAGGCAATAACTTGTACTCTTCTTGAAGAAAATAGTATCCAGGCCTTGCTCCGCCGCCCCTTGTGGCCCTACATCTTCTTTCATCCCCTATTGGGTAAGCTCTGTGCTTTGAGAATATATCTGCATTAAATTTTTCCCTTACCTTTAGTGTGATATTCTCAACAACATCGTCATCCCCCTCTACCATGATGCCATAACAGGTATCTTTGATATTCAAAGTCTTTCCAAGACTTACAATATAGTTGATTACTGTTTGAGGAGTTAATGATGAGGTATCAGCGATAACAAACATTCTTGTTTTCATATCTGAATTAATATTTATTAACAATAAAAGAGTTTCGACTATTATCTAGAATATTAGATAGAAATATAAAATAAAATTTTATCAATTACTTTAATGCAGATTAGAAAAAAACTTAATGGAATTGCCCAGTTAGTTAGACTCGACCTTTCCTTTGCAGCGGCTATATGCGTAGTTGCAGGAGAGATACTGGCCCTTTCAGGTATCCCTACCTTAAGAGAGGCTGTAGCAGGCTTTAGTTGTGGTTTTTTTATCTCTGCATCTGCATTAATATTAAACGATTATTTTGACCTTGAAAGTGACAGAATAAATGCTCCAAATAGGCCACTCCCCTCAGGAATCGTTTCAAAGCCTGAGATAATCTATTTGACAGTATTCACTACAATCATAGGACTATATTCTGCCCTATTGCTTGGAGTATATGTTTTGATTATTGGTATATTATTCTGGTTTATCGGAGTTCTATATAACTGGAAACTAAAGAGAACGGGGCTGTTGGGCAACATAATGGTTGCATCTTCAGTTGCAATTACATTTATCATTGGGGGTATAGCAGTTGGAAATCCATGGAATGTTACAGTATGGTCATTTGGCCTGATGGCTTTCTTAGTTGACTTGGGCGAAGAAATATCTGCCGATGCAATGGATTTAGAAGGCGATAAACTTCAGAACTCAAAATCGATTGCAATAGTTTGGGGTAGAAAAACTGCACTTAAAGTATCCAGCATATTATTTGGCCTAGTAATATTGGTCAGTTTTTTTCCTTTGCTTTTTGGAAATCTAGGGAGGATATATTTACTGACTATGATCATTATAGATGCCAACATTATTTATTTTGTTTCGAAACTTTTGAAAAGTAGGACAGAAAGTGAAGGTAGGAAATATATCATAGGAATATATCGCGGTATAATGATTGGGATTATTATCTTAGTTTTAGGACTTATCATTTTAGGAATTGTTTGAAATTCTTTTTTATCGACCGTGATACATTTTTAATTTTCTATGTTTATCTTAACGCTAACAAATACTAACAAAAAGAGAAATATTAAATCTTCACTCCATCGTGATATCCCATGCTAATTCTGCAGTTAAACCTAGAATAACAGTTATCGGACAGAATTTTGTCATGACTTCCCTTATCAAGTCTTCGATCATGCCCCTTTCAAGATCCCCTTTTATTTTTATTTTTGCATAGATCTTTTCAAAAATTCTAGGGTACTCATCTTTTCTAGTACCTTCAACCTGTACATCAAAATATGTGTAATCCTTTCCCTGTTGCCTCAATAAAATTTGGGTATTAACGGCTATACAAGCCCCTAATGTAGCGAGTAATCCTTCTAAAGGGATAGGATAATTCCCAGTGCCACCAAACGCTTTTGAAGCCCCGAAAAGAATTTCATGACCAACACTATCCTTACCCAAATATTCCATATCCTTTTGCCAACTCACTGAAGCTTTTAGTATATCTTTAGGCATATTATTCACTCAAGATAATAGATACATTTCAATCTATAAAAAGATATGGGGAATAATGAGAAAGTGTTATCCGGAGTAAAATCTCTGATAAAAGAATCAATCGAGTGTATCTTACAATATAAACTTAGTAAAATTATTAATCAAACCTAATCCTATCAATCTTCTCCTTAATCGCCCTAATCACAATCGGGTCATCATTCCAAGCTCCAAGATTAATAACTTCAATGTTATTGGGTATACCACACTTAGAAATAAGTTCAGGCATATCACACATGCTGTGAATGCTGTCGGCACTAATTGCAGCTGAGAAGTAAAATATCTTCTCTACTCCATTTTGTACTAATTTTTGAACTGCCTCTGATGTGCAAGGCTCTCTAAACTCCATCCAAGCAAGATCAAGGTTATTTCGATCGTATCCATCTTTAACAAATAATTCTAAAACATCTTTTCTAAATTTTATCTCTTGTTCTGTTTCAGTCGGCCATTCCATGTCCCACTCCTTCGGCTGTCCATGCCCCACAAGTAAGACTCCAACTTTTTTCTTATCAGTTCCCTCTATGTGTTTGTTTACTCTTTCAACAAACATGCTCTGCAATATCCTTGAATCCCAAAGTGGGCCGGTAAATGCAATTGAAACTCCGTAATCATCAAAATTAATTTTTCTAACTAACTCTTCACCTTCAGCTGTATGATTTGAAATGGTCAAGAATACCTCACTCACTATTATTCTGCTTGCCCCTTCATTTAATGCAGTGATAATTGCAGCGTCTGGCCTTGGCTCATCCTCTAAAAATGATAGGTAAAATCTAGTCTTATTATCCCCTTCTTTTCTAAATCTCTCTTCAAGAGATTTCATCATCTTTGTGTGCATTTTCTTATGCTGGCTAAAACCAACGTGGATATACTTTTTCCTTAACATATAAAGAAAAATTGGCCTAATCAAAAATGGGATAAACTTAATCTTCTGCTCATCAAATTCTCTAAATTGATTTATCCATCCTATTGGATTATAATCTTCAGGCTCCCCATGTGTAAAATAAATTATGGCGGTATGCCCTTTGCCTTTATCCCCTTTTTTTCTAGTAAGATCAGGAACATGTCTATGATCCTTCGTTGAAAGTATTTTAACAGTCATTACATAATACCCAGCTAGAATAGATAGGAGAGGTATCCCTAGAAAAACAAGCTCTAATCCACTTAGATTTAAATAAATAAGAAAGATGAAAATAATAAATTCAGAAAATAACAATATAGCATATGCCCTAATCTTACTCTGATGGACTGTCAAGAATTTGACTATAGTAACCCCAATCAAAAAGCCAACGATGAGCGTTAATAGAGATAAAACAGTATTAATCTAATCCCCTCTTGAATCATTATTTTCACTTTCAATTAAATAAGTTTTTATTAAATTACTAAATCAGAAAGTCATTTAAATTAATTATATTTCTTTTTTTTAATGAAAGTAGATTTACATGTTCACACAACTGCATCAGATGGACTGCTCTCGCCGACAAATATCATAGCCAAGGCTAAAGAAAATGGATTAAACACAATAGCTATTGCAGACCACGACACAATTGATGGTATACCTGAAGGTATGAAGGCTGCAAATGAAAAAGGGGTAAGACTAATACCTGCCCTTGAAATCAGCGCAAAACACGAGAAACAGGTCCATATGCTTGGCTATTTCGTAGATTATACGGATCTAAAGTTTCAGAGCTTTGTAAACAAACTGAAAAATTCAAGAGAAGAAAGAAATCAAAAAATGCTAAAGAAATTGGGAAATTCAGGCTTTGAAATAACGATGGAAGAGCTAAAAGCTAGCGCAGATGGAAACATTGGCAGACCCCACATTGCAGACCTAATGGTGAAAAAAGGTTATGTGTCTACTTTCGCTGAAGCATTTGAAAAATACATTGGGAACAATAAGCCATGCTATGTGCCAAAAGTAAGGCCAGATATAAGAAAGGCCGTTGAATTAATTAAAAAATACAAAGGTGTCCCTGTACTTGCCCACCCAAAGTATACTTTTTTAGAAGACGAAGATCTTGAAAACTTCATAGCTTATTTATCTGATATCGGCCTTGGAGGGCTTGAAGTCTACTACTCAAAGCACACTAAAGATGAGGAGTCAAAATACCTGAAACTTGCAGAAAAATACTCTCTAATTCCAACAGCAGGATCAGATTATCACAGGGAAGGCGATCAATTCGGGATGGAACTAAAAAAAGAGTATCTAGAAAGATTATTTTCACTAAAGGATCTCTAACGCTTCAATTATTTTTTCAACTAGGATAATAGGGTCATCTGAAGATATAACATTATCATGAGATTTTCCCATTTTCCTTAAGACATCTAAGAAAAGATCAGATGCTCCGCCAGTCCCTAATAGCAATCCAACAATCTTTTTTTCATCATACGCTATTGTGAGCTCATTTAGGGTGCCAATCATTCCCTGGACTGAAATAACTGCATCACAGCTTCTGACAAGGGTAACATTTCTCCCTTTGTACCCAGAACCAGTGAATATGAGAGAATCAAAAACATCAGATGGATATTTATAATCTTCAACATGCTCTTTGAAATTTATTGCAGGGGACACTCCAACTGTTGTTCCACCAGATTCTTTTGCACCCATTGTAGCTTCAAATGGCAATCCAGGGCACGCCCCAGAGAAAAGTACCAGATTGTTTTTTGCAATAGCCCTTCCAAGCTCTCTTGCAGCAAGTCTAACGTCACTTCCTATGTTGCCGCTTGCAGAGCCGATAACTCCTATCTGATATCTCCTAATACTAAGCCCCCCTTCAGATGGCCTTCTTAAAGTAGTTCACCCTGGGCTCATAGAGGTCTCCCCTTGAGAGGAGTTCCCTTACAGCGTTATCAATGTCATCTGCTAGATAATCATCCTTTAGCTCGTAAAGTATGAGGTCAAGAACCACACCATCCCCTTCATCAAGCTTTTCTACGGCCTCCATTACCCTTGATTCAATTGCTGTGTCAGAATCAAAGATACGGCTTTCTTCCGCATTTTCCACTAGATAATTAAGCTCCTCGATGGCGTCTATCAGGTCAGGATTTAATCCCTCTTTCTTGGCACGGTCCATTGCCTTTCTCACATTCTTTTCTTCGTCATATATTTTCTGGGCCATTTTGAAATATTTCTTCTGTCTGATTGCAGCAAGGACAGATTCAGCCCTGTGAAGGGTCAACATGTTGGGGGAAACTACAGATAATACTTCAAGATTGAGTTGCTTTTTACCCTGCCACTCACTGAGTTTTGCCATGAACTGGACAAGGTCGCCTTTCTTAATTGACATTAGCAGTTTGGTATTCTCCCTAAATGCAAGGGCAACTATGCTCTGTGTTCCATCATCTAAGAAAACAGAGCCGTAAGTACCATCCTCTGATAACCTGGGCTCCGCCATTATAGTTGCGACGCCCTTTAGCCTGTAAACCTTTAATCCGTCTTGGGTGATAACATAATTAGTTGCAAAATCATCCTCTGGTTTTACAAAATAACCTTTGTGGACCTCGGCAAGAGAAAGTCTTGAAGATGGCATCCTCTTCTTCATTGGTAGACCTCCTTTTCAATTTGCTGAACTTTTCTAAAGAGGTCAAGATTGAAATCAGTAAAATCTTGAATTATATCAGAGCCCACAATTACCTGTCCGCCTTCCTTGTAGGGGCTTCCTATAACTCTTAGAATTTTTTCCATGTCATATAGATTATCTGATGAAACACTTACCGCCCCTGTTCCATCGTCTATGATCAGCATATAGGTGGAGGGATCTATAGACACAACTACGCCTATGAAGGAAACTAAAGTCTCATCCCCTTTGATTTCACGTATCTCTTTCTCAATAGAGTAATTTTGCTTCATTGCATCTCCTTTCCTATGTTCTCTAATACCATCTCTATCTCTTCTTCCAAATCAAAATCAAATATATTGTGTGCCTGGAATACGTTTCCAATGTACTCATTTTCTGCAACGTTTCCAGAGATTAATACTTCTTTTCCCAACAAATTGTAATGATTGTCAGATAGGTAAGCCTCACCTGCATTTTTAAAATTGAAACCTTTTTCAAGATAGCTTTTTACGCCCTGATGAATTTGATCAGCAGTTACGCCCAATACCTTCTCAGCCTTGTCTTTGAAAAATGAAGCCCTGATGTACCCTGTTGAATCGTCTATGCCTATGTCCAGTATGACAACTTTTATTGGGGATACCTCTAACTTGCAGTGTTTGCAGAACCCTTTCTGTGGCACATTCATTTTTTTAAAACATGTGGGGCATCCGTCATAAAAGAATACAGAGTAAAGTTTGGCTATCGTTCCCCTAATCTCCTTGAACTTATCACCGGGGTTTAATTCGGATACCATCGTTCTCTCATATTTTAAGGATTTAATAGTAGATGTATCAGGCAAAGATGATTCATCAATCCCTTCGGGATTAATAATTACCTTAGTTTTTGAAGTAATAAAAAGCTGGGGGCCTTTCATTCCACCTTTAACCTGCCCAGCGATTATCTTTATGATGTCCCCTCTGTTCACTGTTTCAGAACATTTGACAGCGTTCTCATCCCAGAATACGACAGGAATTTCTCCAGTCTTATCCGAAACTATGACATTAAGGACTACCCCTTGAGACCCATCGTCCCTTGTAAACTCCTTTGGGGCATACTTTCTTGAAACTCGTCCCAAGACATTAACGTCTTTCATTCCCTCTTTCAGTGTATCGATCTTTAGGTCTTCCTTCCCAGGTAGGGCTATCCCTTCTTCGGAAGCGATTATAGAAAGGATTCCTTTTGTTGTTATATCGTACATTAAAGATTCTTTTTTTATTCTTATTTTCTCTTTAATTTGAGCTTCCGTATAACCCTTTTCCATCAATTTCGACATTATGAGGGATACGTCATCTTCCATCAAAACACCTATTAACGTTTTATTTCGTGAATATTAAAATACTTTTCTATTGATCTATTCGATAATTAATCTAAAAATCATTGATAAAGTATTCACAATATTAATTAAAATCCAGGACTTATATAGGTTATTAGGATTTTTGTATTAATTTATTCTCTTTATATTTTATCATGGTAAAAAGTGCCTTATTGTAAGGTGAGGGCATATTTAATTTATCCCCAAGCTCAATAATCTTACCGGAGATGTAATCGATCTCTGTCCTTTTTCCTTTTCTAAGATCTGAGAGGGTTGAGTTAATGTTCTTAGAGGTGTTTTTAATGACGTCTACTGTCTTTTCAAAAATGTCATCAGAGATATCTATCCCTTCTTTTTGAAGAATTGTCTTTCCTTCCGTTGTTATCTCTTTTACAATCTCAATAAGATTTTCATCCAGAAGGATTCCATTCTCGCCATCAAGAATTGAAGCAAGGTTATTGATGGCTGAGTTAATAATTACTTTTGACCATATCTCACCCTTTATGTCATTTGTAAGCTCAGCCTTAATTCCGGCACTATCAAATATTCTGACTATTTCTTTCGCATTTTTGTTTTCTTCTGATATCGCACCAATTAAGGTAGTTCCTTTCCCCCTGAACTGCACCCTACCTGGATTCTCAAGAAATGCGCCCATGCTTGTTACTGCTCCAATGATATTTTGTTTGTCTACTAATTTAGAGATCTCTTCAATGTTTCCTGCCCCATTTTGAAGCGACATCACTTTTGTATTATCATTTAGAATCGGAATGATGTCTTCTAGTGCTTTTCTTGTGTCATATGCCTTAGTTGTGATAACAAGGATATCTGACCCTCTTGCGTCAAGTGGGTTAGAAGATGCATTTATCCTAACATTAAATTCATCAATACCCGAAATAAAAAGTCCATTTTTTTTTATGGCCTCTACATGATTTTGCCTTCCAATCAGTAAGACATCTGCACCACTTTTTTTTAGAAGCCCTCCAAAAAGACTGCCTATGGCCCCTGACCCTATGAAAGCTATCCTCATCTTATCAATTATTCTTTTAATAAATTACTTTTTATACTTGATGTTAATAGTTATAATATATTCGTAAACGCTTTTAAGTATCCAGAGCGCAATAAAATCTAAGGTGATATAATGGCGATGCCAGAAAAGGTTGAGTTTATCGGTAACTACAAGGGATGGAAGTGCTACAAAGGTTTTGAGTCCCTTGATGGGAAAGAGAAACTTGATATTGCACGATTATTACTCTCTATAAGAGAATCATTTAATGAAAAGATCCTTCAGTATTTAGGAGAGGGATTTGATCTAAAGTTTATTCAGGGCATAGTCGACACAATAATAAAGGATGAAAAAACTATTTCTGGTGCTCTTTACAAGGCGAAATCCCCCACGACAACAAAGAAATTATCAGAAATTGCAAATATAAAGGAAGCAAAGGATATTGCAAAAGGAATACTTACTGAAATGGTCTTAGAAAAATTAGGGATTGAAAGGCTTACACCAGATGTCCTTGATAAATATCTCGGGCAGAAACCTATTGAAGATAAGGGGAGCACAGTCGTCTCTGGTAAGGAGATGGTCCATTTTCTCGGTAACTATAGTGGCTGGAAATGCGTCAAGAGAATGGAAGTTGAAGAGCTTACAGAAGATTTTGATATAGCGATGCTTCTTCTGTCCATGAGGGAATCTTTCAATAATAAAATCTATGACTACATGTCCGATAAATTTGATATGGAATCTCTTGACGGACTTGTAGAAGATATAATACCAAAGAAGGGCAGATTTAAAGAGGAAGATATTGCTGCGACACTCTCTAAACTGAATTCCCCTGACTTTCTTTCTGGCCTTCAGAGAATATCCCCAGACCCAAATGCAACTGAAATCTTGAAGAGAATTGCAGCAGAAAAAACACTGATAAGCTTGAAACTTCCCTTGTTGAATGCGAAGATGATCGAAAAGTATATCGAAAAGAAGGCTCTTATTGGCTAAGAATGCTCAGCATGTATATGGTGACTAAAACCATTATGAACATGACTGAATAGATAATTATCCTGATAAGACCTTGCTTTGAATTTTTTGCATAATCATATACTACGTAAGGTCTGCTCTTGACAAAAGTTCTTGGGAGTGGGTCAAGGCCTAAAGAGTCTATATCAATATTCGTGGTATATGTCCATCCAGGACGCCCTTCATGATTTAGAGGTTTATTTGCGGATAAAAATTTCTCTCTATGTTTGTCATACTCTGCTTTTTTCTCTTTGTCAATGAGTGTTTCATAAATCTCTTTTAACTCGAGAAACTTATTTTTTGCCGAGTCTTCTTTTCCTGGATTTTTATCCGGATGGTACTCCAAGGCTTTTTTCCTGTAGGCTTTCTTAATCTCCTTTACATTAGATGAAGGGGTTATCCCCCCGATCATTTCATAGTAATCTTTTTTTGGGTTGTAGGACATTTTATCAGTAAGGCCGATATCTGGTATATTCTAGTCTAATGATAATACAGAATATAAATTTATTACTTTAAAATGTTAAATCCATCTAGAATATGCATATTAAAGTATCAGAGAAAAGATTATCTAAATTTTGAGTATTTAGAAAGAACTCGGAGGATATCTAACGCAATATCCTTGTCTATTATTCCCTCTTCTTCCTTGTCCTTTAAGAACTGTTTAGCCTCGTCAAAACCTATTTTTGAAGCTTTGGCATATAATGGCCCGCGAATAAGGCCGGCTTTTTCTTCTGGCATTTTGTTTAATACTTGATTTAAATCCCATTTAAAGTCTGAAACTCTTCCCATGTTTAATTTTTTAGTCTTTTTAGAGTATATTTTTTGTTTGAATTTTTTAGATCCTTTTGAATAAAATGTATTTGATTCTCCTTGCATCTGACCCTCTCTTTTCTCTATTTGTTAAATAAAACTTTTTAAGCCTTTGCTTAATTCTATTAGATTTTCATGTTGTTTTTTTATAATTTTATCTTCATATATCTGATTTTCAATTGAAATAAAGGTCCATCCACCTTCTTTTGAAGAAAACTTTACCCCAAGGATTGTTTTTGGGGAAAGAACAGTCTTCTTGGATATTTCGGCGGCTGTGTCTAAAAGCGATTTAATCTGCGAGTTTTTGATTTTGATGCTCGATAGTTTGGTGTTTTTGATCTCCATTACTATTGTCTTTTCACCTTTTATTGCTATTATGTCAGGACCGCTCTGGCTTACTCTTTTGCTAAAGACGAAATAACCATTCTCAAGAAGAAATTTCTTGACTTCATATTCCGCTCGGACCCCTCTGGATTTATTTTTAGTTACAGACATCAGATTAAACGCTTCCATTTTAATACATTAATTTTGGGGCCGATTGGAAGATCAGAAATTTCATCCCTTATGAAGTTGATAAATCCGCCATCCCATAAAAGAACAGAGCCTTCCAGATTCTCATCATAATCATTACAGAAGAACATCTCTTTGACAAAATCAAAAGAGTCATCCTTCTCACCTTTTATTAAAAGAGGCAAATCATCATCAAATGACTCTAGCTTGTGATTTATTTTCATCTCCCTTCTTAGGGATGCTGTAATATCTATAACACCTAGCCATTTCCAGTCTTTCTTGTCAATGTGCATAAAAGAAAGCGCAGAAGGATTTCCATCTTTTGATTCAACTATCATCAATCTTCTGCAGCCTTTAAGAACAGCAATATCCTTTAACTCTTCAATAGATTTTTTACCCCTTGTAACTTGAAAAGAAAGAGGTATAACTCCTAGAAGCTCTTTAACAAAGGACCTAGTCCTAGTTGATGGCCTCCTAGAAGTTGAGATAAGCATCATATTAACGTGCTTGCACTGTCTTTGCCAATTCTGGCCTCATCTTGATGAATATCCTGTTGCCACAGTAGGGGCATTTAATCCCCCTTATATCATCAAGTTCTGTAGGGGTGAGTACTCTTTTACATTCAATACATTTATACAACTATTCACTTCCTACTTTACAGCTGCCTTCTGTGAAACTCTTCCCACAGGCGTATCTGGTAGATATGTGCCTCCGGCAAATGTAGTCTCACATTTTGAGCATTGCCATATTGCAGTGTTTATCCTTTTTACAGATTTTCTTCCACATTGTGGACATTTATGTTTCTGTTTCATCTGAGCTTCAATGTTAGAAATTTTAACTCTAATTTTTCTACCGTATCTAGGCCCAAATCGACCTGCACTACTTGATTTATTTGAAACTGCCATGAACATCACCTCATTTCAGAGAATTTTTCTTTTAGAAGGGACCTAACTTCGTCGCCCCTTACCTTTGATCGTCTGACGATGTCTAAAATCTCCTCTTTTTTAAAGCTTCCTACGTCACCTTTCTGCATTGCGGATATTCTTCCACTGTCTTCAGTTGTAGCAGTAATTCTTGAATCCATTACACTTTCCTCTTCCATTGAAGGATCATATAAGATTGAATCTGCTATTTTTGCATATGTACAAGGTACAGGGATTTTCTTCATTGGTAGAGGCATTAGTTCTTCTGTTTTCTTTCCTTCTTCATCTAATACTGCCATTTTAGTATTGTAAAGAGCCCCTATTGCTGCAATTCCAGCTGCGTCAAATAGGTTTCCGTTGTAATCCATTATATGGATATCAACAAACAAGACTCTGACAAGCTCTCCTTCTTTAATGACTAATTTTTGAAAGTCAATGGCGCCTGATTCCCTGATGCCTCTGTCAACTATTCTCGCAAGTTCTATAGCATCTTCTCTTGGTGGGCCTGCCTCAAAGTCAGGAGATGCCATTGGAATTAATTCTGCATTAGTTGTAAAAACTCCTTGGTTGGGTGTGTCGGGAAATGGTGCTCCGGTCTCACACTTTACTCCGGCAATTACTTTTGTGTCTCCAATTTGAACAAAGCATGAACCTTCGGCCTTGTTTACAATCCCAAGTTCGACCTTTAAATCTCTCATGTCGTTAAGGCCTCTTCCATCCTCACGCTTGCCGTTCTTCAAGAGGCTTATCATATACTCCTTCTTAATATCTGAAAGAACACTACTCATTTGCCACATCCTCCGTTACATATTTTTTCTTTAGTGCTTCCTTTTGAATTTCATATACTTCAAGACATCCTTTCCTACCGAGGTCTAAAGCCTCTTCAAGCTGTTCTTCGGATAGGTCTCCGTCCATCTGTAAAAGACTGAACTCGTTTCTTCTTGGAAGAAGTGCCAATGGTAAATCTGCTTGACCATAGTTATCCTCTTCTTTACAGAGGTCCAAAACAATCTTATCATCAACTTTTCCAGCTGCGCATGCGGGCACCAATTCTTTCATAGGTATCCCTGCGTTGGCAAGTGCTACTGATGCAGCAGTTATTCCTGCACATCTTGTTCCAGCATCTGCTTGGATAACTTCAATATTAACCTCAACCATGCATTTTGGGAAATTTTCTAATAACAAAGCAGGCTCTAATGCTCCTTGTGTTACTTTACCTATTTCTACTCCCCTTCTGCTTGGGCCGGGCCTTTTTCTCTCTTCAACTGCGAAAGAAGCCATGTTGTATCTGCACTTTAATATGGCCCTGTCTGATTTTTGAAGAAATCTGGGGTAAGCTTCTCTTGGACCATAAACGGCACAATAAATCTTATTTCCGCCCCATTCAATATAAGATGAGCCATCTGCTCTTTTAAAAACTCCAACTTCTATCTTTATGTTTCTCAATTCATCAACGGCTCTTCCGTCGATTCTCTTGCCATTAGTAAAGAACTTTATGTCTTTCTCCATATGTAACACCTAATATTATCTTGATAATTCAGTTTCAAGTATTTTTTTTATTCTGTCTGTTAGCCCTGGTATATGAGCTTCCCTATCAATTTTAAGAATGGCTCTCTCGACAATATCTTCCATTTGCCTCTCGCCCTTAATCCATATGTTGCCATTCTGACCGACCATAATCTCGCATTTGGTCATTTGCTTCAATAACTTAATCATAGATCCTTTTTTACCAATTACTCTGGGAACCCTTGTGGCATGAATATTTACAACTCTCCCCCATTTCATTTTGCCGTAAGGTCTTTCCTTAGACTGTAAAACAATGTCCGAAGATTCCCCGACATCTCTAATATTTGCATAGATTACATCGCCTACTTTGAATATCCTCTCAAGATTTGAAGTGTCCTTGACATACCTCAAAGCATCCTGGACATGAAGATTGGCCATGTAAGGGGCATTTATATCCAAATCCCAACTTAGAGGATTTATGCTTACAACTGTCCCAATTACATCATCGCCCCTTTTTGGCATATATTTGCCTTCAAGTGGAACTACCTTAACGCCGTCATTTTCAATATAGACTATTCCTAAAACAGAGGATATTATTGTATCCTCAAATTTATCAACCCCATATTCATATCTAAAAGGCCCTTTTGCAATAGCCATACCTGGCGTAACAATCGATCTATCCTTAACTAAAAATTCCAATGTTATCTCTCCGTATCATTTATCCATTATCTTTGTCTCAACGTTTCCTTTTGTAGCGCTGTTCAACTTACTAAAAAGGTCATCCTGTAATCCAGCAGGTATTTCAATTACAAACATCCAAGAGCCATCTCTTCCCCATTCTTCTTTAATAATAGTACCAAGATTTTTTGCAAATCCCATGGTTTTAGGTGCATGCTCCGCAGGCACTTTAACTCCAATTCTTCTGTTTTCAATCTTAATAGGTATTATTGGGGCCAATACATGAATTATCTGCTTAATCTGATCTTCAGTTTTTTTGTACATGTCTATTTGGACTCTTGCTTCTTCTAAGGCATTTTCAATTCTTTGTGGCGGATGTGGGTGGCGTGTCTGGGGATTTATAGCATGTCTTGAAATATAGGAAATAATTTGGGCTCTCTTGTTTTCCATCATCACCCTTCTCTGATCGGTAGTAAGGTGTATTTCTCCTTTCTTAAGAATAATTTTTGAAATCTCATTAACATTATCTGTACCAAATGCCTTTTTAAGCGAGTCAGGAGATGCTTTATCTCCTTTATCGGCATCTTTAAAAATAAAATTTGTAGCGAGGAAATCTTCTACTTCATTTCCCCCCTTAAATTCTTGGGCTTTTTTGGGATCGACTAAAATCTCAAAATGTTCCCCTTGGTACTTATATTTTGCAGTAACTGCATCATCTAGAGATATCAAACAATCTACTCCTTATCCTCCTCTTCCTTAATCGCTTTAACTTTCTCTATATAGAGATTTAATTTCTCTTCGTCCATTTTCTGAAATCTCTTATCTTCCATGCTTATTACAGCCATTTCGACATTACTCTTGCTTAAATCTCCCTCAATTGATTTTTTAAGGGCTCTCAAAGCAAGTATAATTGCATCTTCAATTGATATTTCAGGGGAATATTCCTTTTCGAATATCTCCATTGCAACGGATCTTCCAGCGCCTATGGCTGTTGCTTTCCACTCAAGGTAAGCTCCTGAAGGCTCAGTAACAAATATCTGAGGCCCTTCTGAATTGATACCTGCAAGAATCAAAGAAGCACCAAATGGCCTTAATCCGCCATACTGTGTGTGCATCTGCTTTAAGTCTCCAATTTTCTTTGCCAACATCATGACAGACATCTTTTCATCGTAGCTCAATGTATGAATCTGTGCTTCGATTCTTGATCTATCTACGAGTATCCTTGCGTCTGCTATTATTCCTGATGTCGCTGCAGCAAGATGATCGTCGATTTGAAATATCTTCTCAAATGATTCTGGTTCAACAAGCCTTGAAGGGATTCTCTTGTCGACACAAAGTACGACTCCTTCGTTACATTTAATACCTATAGCGGTGGCTCCCCTTCTTACAGCCTCGCCAGCGTATTGAACCTGATACAAACTTCCATCTGGACTAAAAACGGTAATTGCCCGGTCATATCCAGATGCGGGTGGAACAAATGCCATTTATTTACCTCCATAAACTAATTAACATTAGACTTGATATTTTTTTCTAACCCCTTTATAGTCCCTGATACACAAAGAGGCAGTATATTAACTTTTTCTTTACCTACAGATTTAGTAAGTGATAGTATAAATATAGCTTTGTGTAATGATTTTATATTGCTTTCTATTATGCCACACTTATTACTATCGTCATATTCCTTGACCCAAAGACCTATTTCAGAAGCGCCAAACTCTCCTAAAAAATCAATGGCTGAATTCCAGATAGCCTTAACTAGGTCCTCTCTTTTAAAGTCTTTCCCTCCCTCAATTATAAAACTGACATATCTTGTCTTTTCTCTGAGAGTCTTTGGGTTTTTTATGGACATAAAAACATCTAAAATAGTTATTATGCACATGATTTAAGTATTTTGTCATAAGTTGTCAATCTTAGCATATTCAGAACATTTAAATATGGTATCGTACAATTAATAATTGTGCCAGACAAAAAAAGCATAGCGGAAATAGTTAGGGAATATATAGGTGCACACCCATCTATAATGGACTGTCTAAAGTATGGGATAATCAACTATTCTGCTCTTTCAAGAATGATAATGGACGAATACAAAATAGATAACATGGTTGCTGTACTTATAGCATCAAGAAGATATGCTGAAGAACTGCAGAAAGAAAAAAAGTATCTTGAGAAAAAAATAAAGCTAATTCTAAAAAAAAGCAGGATCAATATAAAGACGAAAGTTGCAACTGTGACATTGAAGCCCGGATGGCATGTTTTCTTGAAACTTGAACCCGTTCTAAAGAAGACACTTTCTGAAGGGTATCTAATTAATATTATTCAAGGCTCCCAAGGTATAACCTTAATCTTACTTGAAGACTATCTTGAGGAGGTTACAGATCTTATAGGAAAAGAAAATGTATTGAGGATTTCAAAAGATCTAGTTGAAATATCTGTTAAGAGTCCCGAGGACATTGGAGATACGCCAGGAGTTGTGTCTTACCTCTCCTCAAATCTTTCCTCTGTCGGGATAAACGTTATTGAAACTATGAGCTGTTTTATGGATACTATATTTGTCGTCGATGAGAAGGATATGGTGCTTGCTTTTGAGGCTCTCAATAGGTGTATAGACTAAATCTTTAATATCTAAAACTTGAAAAAAGGCGTGATATTATGGAAATGAATGTTATTGACATAAAGAAGGATGATGGTGTTGAGTTTATAGTTGGGCAGGGAAACTTTTCTATATACACTGTAGATGATCTTGCAAGGACTCTTCTGACCTGTGTTTCAGGAATTAAAGTTGGTGTTGCAATGAATGAAGCAAAACCAAAACTTACAAGAGTTGCAGGAAACGATGAACACCTAAAAGAGCTTGCCGCTAATGCCGCTTTAAAAATCGGGGCGGGGCATATATTTGTAATAATGATGCGGGGCGCTTTCCCCATTAATGTCTTGAACAACATAAAAGGACATCCTTCTGTTTGTGCTTTGTATGGTGCAAGTGAAAATCCTTTCCAAGTAATTGTAGCAAAAACAAATCTGGGAAGTTCTGTTATAGGCGTCGTTGACGGGACTTCTGCTGAGAAGATTGAAGATAAATATGAAAAGAAAGAACGAAGAGATCTTTTAGAAAAAATAGGATACAAGGTAGAATGAAAACCAAAATAGAAAATCTAAAAGGTCTAAGGCTATTAAATCCTGGGCCTCTTGTTTTGATCACATCAAAGTACCAAGGCAAGTCCAATATCGTTACTGCAGCGTGGACAAGCCCTGTTTCACATTCACCGCCACTTATCTCAATATCCCTCTCAACAAAGAAACTATCCCATATTCTTATTGGAAATTCTAAAGAATTTACAGTTAATATCCCTTCAATTGAACTTATAGACAAGGTTTTATTGTGTGGTTCTGAGAGTGGGCGGAATGTTGATAAATTTAAGGCATATAAACTTAAAGAAGTTAAAGGTAAAAAGGTAGTTTCCCCTTCAATTAAAGAGTGCTTTGCTTTTCTTGAGTGTAAGGTCATTGACTCCTTCTTATGCGGTGACCACTATCTCTTTATTGGCGAGATAGTCCATTGTGAAATTGAAAAGGATTATTACAATGATTGCATTGATGTTGAAAAGGTAAAATTCATTAATCATCTTGGAGGCCCTTGTTTTACCTATCCTGAAAAAATAGTTGAAAAGAAAAGAGAATAGTTACTGGAACTCTGATATGTGATCTCTTCTTATGTCCTCCATCTTGAGATCATACATCTTGAACTCATCTTCATACTTTTGTATATTATTCATTGATTGGATGATTCCGTCTTCTTGCCCAGTTAGATAGTACTCTTTCAAGATTTTGATCTCAACTGCTGCATTATTCAGAGCTTGAACTTTTTTTAGATAAAAATTTGTGTATAGTATTAACCAATCCTTCTTTGATCTCTGAGCTTCGCCCATCGCATTTTCAAGCGCTATTAAAGCTGTTGAAAATTCTAGTATAGCTTTGTCTGCATAAACTGTGACATTGTCCATGTCCTGAATTGAATAAGCATTTGAAGATATATTATAGTATTCAATTCCATTTGCCAAGCGCAGGTTTGCAACTTTTATACTTGTATTCCAGTTATCAAGGGAAGTGTTAAGACATAGAGGTAATAAAATAATCAGACCCAAACACAAAACTAAAAATATATTGCCTTTCATTTTTGCACCTTTCTAGATTTTTTTAAATTAAGGTATAAATCCATCATATCTTCAAAGACATAATCTGGCTTTATATGAGACTTTGATACTTCTGATTTGTCAGCAACCCCACTTAATACGATTGCAGTTTGAATTCCAAAGTTTCTTCCGGCCAAAATATCTGTGTCAATTCTATCCCCAATCATCAAGCTTTTTTCTTTTTTTGCTGAAATCCTTTTGGCCGCCATTTCCATGATTAAAGTTTTTGGTTTTCCGATTATTATAGGCTCAACTCCGCTGGCGGCCGTTATTGATGCTAAAATTGCACCACAGCCAGGTAATATACCTTCATGTGAAGGGTATGTCAAATCTGGGTTTGTACCTATATATATTGCACCCCTCTGGATTGCAAGTGATGATTTCTTCATCTTTTCATAGGTGAAATTGGTATCCCACCCAACAACTACAAGATCAGGATTTTTATCATCTAGTCTTATTCCAGAATTTTCAATGAGCGATACTAAACCTTCGCCCCCAACTACATATGCACTTAGATTATCCTTTTCTTTGAGAAATGTTTCTTTTAGGAATTCTACCGTAGCAACGCCGGAGTTTATTATTTCATTTTCTCCAATTTTTATTCCCATACTTTTCAGTCTTTTTGAATAGTCAGCAGGTGTTTTGGCAGAATTGTTAGTGACACATATAAATTTAATTTCTTCTTGAATTAAATAATCGATAAATTCTCTTGCTCCATTAATCGTGTGATTGCCTCTGTAGAGGACGCCATCAATATCCATGAATATATACTGGATGTCTTTCAAGATTTACTCTCCTTTTTTAATATCCCTTCTGCTGCAAGAATCCCAGTAGCCGCCGAATTGACTATATCCCTTGAAAGCCCAACCCCATCGCCAGCAACGAAAAGATTTGGTAAATTAGTTTCCATTGATGAATCTACTTTTACTCTTATCCCATAGAATTTAATTTCTGGAGCGTATAGAAGTGTTGAGTCACTGCCCACGCCCGGGAGTACGTTATCCAGCCTTTCAAGTGATTCAATTAAATTTGTGACTATTCTATAAGGTAATGCCATAGCTATGTCCCCTGGTGTTGCTGAAAGAAGTGTAGGTTTTATGTTGCTTCTTCTAATTCTTTCAGGTGTTGACCTTCTGCCTCTTCTTAAGTCCCCAAATCTCTGTATGAGAGGTTTTCCACCTCCAAGAACCGTGGCAATCTTTGCAATGGATATGCCATATGACGTTGTATCTTCAACAGGAGAGGTTAGTGTGACCCTTGAAAGAAAAGCGAAGTTACTGTTCTGGGATTTAATATCCCTCATTGAATGTCCATTTACCCCTACATATCCATCATACTGCTCCTTCATCACATACCCCTCATGATTTGTACAAAAAGTTCTTACAAAATCATCATAAGTCTTAGAATAGATATGAAACTTTGGATCTCTATTGACTTCAATTACAGGTTTCATTACAACTTTGGATACTTCGACCCTTACTCCAATATCAATTGGTTGATGTTCTACTTTGATTCCAAGTTCCTGGATTTGTGACATCAAAAAGCTGGAGCCCGCTCTTCCTGGAGCCGCAATGACATAATCAGAATCAATTTTATGCGAAGTATTTTTTTGCATATAGGTAGTGGTGTATCCTTGTTTTACTTTTTCTATTTTGTTAACATCGGCAAGGGATACAAATTTTATCCCTTTTTTTTCGAGATATTTTTTGATTGAGTTTATTACTACAGGGGTGTAGTCGCTCCCTATGTGTCTTTGAGGAATCTGAATAAACTTAATTCCTGAGGCCTCGGCTTTTCTTTGTAAATCCTCAATCATTTCTGTTTCGCCGGTGAAAAGCTTTTCTGGTGCCCCGTGCTCTAAGAAAATTAAATCAACTTCGTTCACTAAACTTATTGCTTTGTCAGCTTTTCCAGTTAGGGCTTCTAAATCTCCACCTATATCGGGCCTTAGATTTAGTATCCCATCTGAGAGGCAACCAGAACCGCCAGTTCCATATAATACATTACAGGGATTACAGTTATCGCACTCGCCTGTACGTTCAAGTGGACATTTTCTGCTATCGACATCCCTGCCTCTATCCAAGACAATAATATCAAATTTATTAGTTTCAGAAAGCTTGTAAGCAGAAAAAAGACCCGCTGGGCCAGCTCCAACGATAACGATTTTTTTCTTCATATAAATAATATTAGAAGTATAACCTAAAAAAGCTTATGGATTTCCTTTATCTTTTGAAGGTTTTTTTGGAAGTCCTTTGAGCGGTCTTTTTGTCTTAAGCTTTGATTTTTTGATTGGCGCCTGCTTTGGTTCTTCTACTAAATCTTGCCTTTGTTCAACTTTCTGAGAATACACTTGAGGTGGCGCTTCTTGCATTGGTGGTCTTTCAAATGTCTTTTTCGGAAGACCAATGCGTTTCATGTTCATCTTTAACAAAGCTATGATAATGAAAAATACGGCAATTACTATAATAGGTAATGCTTGGATTAGGATATTTGATGTCAAGATTAAATTTATTTCTTTTTCAGTTTCTCCTTCAACTTTAACTACCTGTGTTACTTTTCCGTAAAGAGTCGAAGAGGCCGTAACTTGATATTCTTTTGGGAGGAGATCCGATATTACTACAATACCTGAATTATCAGAACTACCTTTTTGCTGTCCATCTACAAGAACAGAAACTCCACTTATTGGATTGCCCTGTAAGTCCTTTAGTGAAACTTTTATTCCACCGTTTGCTTGTTTTAATGTCAGTACCTTTGTAATTCCTGCTTTAGTAATCTCAAAATTAACTTCAGCGGGTCCATATCCTTTTGCATCGGCTTTTAGAGTATAAACTCCAGGAGGAAGCTGCATTGTTCCATTAGCCTTAGTAAGCTTTTCAACTGATACACCGCTTCCTGTTCTTATTATCTCTGCGTCAACTTCAGACAAAGCCATGCCGTCTTCTGTTTTTATTTCATAAGTGAGTGTGCCTTTTTGTTTTGACAATACAACTGTAACTTCTTTTTGTTCTTCTTGCAAAAGATTGAAAGGTTCAGTTGTATATTTCTCATAATCCATGAACTCAACTTCTACAAAATAAGTTCCTGGTTTAACTGAGAATCTAAAGAATCCCCCTAAATCGGTAGAAGTATAAGTTACACTTGTTCCTTTAAGAAAAACTTGTATGCCAAACAATGGATTGCCCTCGTCTGTTGTTACCTTGCCATATACCTCTCCTTTTATGATTAGAGGAACAGTTATTGAATAATCAACAGTATCTATAGGGGTTACAGTATTCGGTACTTCATACTCCGAGGTTGAATAAGAAACTATGACTTTATAGTTTTGTGCATCAGGGATTTCAATCCTAAATTGTCCGTTTTCATCTGTATTAACAGAAAATGTTTCGTTTGTAGTTACGTTTGTGGCTTTCACAGTCGCATTGGCTATTCCAATTTCCCCTGTCTCAAATATCTTGTTGTCATTTGAATCTTTGTAAACTTGCCCGGAAATTATTTTAAACCCAGAATGCCTCAGATAAAAAGTCTTTGAGTCGATTGGAGCTATATCTACGTTTTCAAGCACAGTGACAAATCCACTTTTTACAATAGTAACTGAGTAGGTTCCTTCAGCTATATTTTCAAAAAGGAGTTCCCCTCTTGAATTTGAGTTTCCTGATCTTTGATAGTTTGCATCAGATTGTAATGACATTCTGATTTCCGCATCTTCAATTGGGGCCCCATTTACACTAGAAATAATAAGGAGAAAATTTTTGTTAGTAGCGCCCCAAGTTGATGGTGCCATGAGTACCAATATGAATATTGATAATATGACAATCCTCGAGTATCTTCCTAGCATTGTTCTCCTCAAGATTTTTGATTAAAATAAAAAATTAAATTTCGGAAAATACTTTTCTTACGTCTTTAACCTTAATAGTATTGTCCATCTCTACTATTCTTGTCTCACACTCTACGACATCCCTTACGTCGCCAGAAAGCTCTAGGTAAGTTCCAAGATCTGTGTCGTAAGTTTTTACATTTACGGACCCTGGAATTGTTCCTGGGCTAATTGTGCCAAGGTTAAGGTTTTGGACAAGTATCCTAACTGTATAAGGCTTATCTTCGCGCCTTTCAATTCCTCTTTCAACTATTTTCATAATACCTCACCTATCCTTTAGTAGCTGATAATCAATATACAGTTACCAGTTTATAAGCTTTTCGATATTGATAATATATAATAATGTTTCAAAATCATTACAAAATATAAACAAAAATGGCATAATACCTTTCAAATTATTGAGGGTATTATTTAAATACTATGAAACTATTGATAATCAATATTTACCATTGCACTATAGGTTATATTCTATTTTTGATATTCAATTATAAATGCTTAATCTTATATAATATTTGACTCAATTCTGTATAATGAAAGTTGTTCTTTTAGAATATACCCAAAACCCTGAAAAAGTATGTGCTGTTGCAGCCCTTACCTCAATGAAGGAAGGAACTCCTTCAGATATGTTGAGCGAAATAGATACAGATAATGCAAAAAAGAGGATTCATCGGGTTGTTGGATATGGTCATTATTCAGTTATAGAGCATGCGAGTTTTACTTTTTCTATAGAAGGCATTTCTAGGGCATGTTCCCACCAATTAGTAAGGCACAGGATAGCTTCTTTCACTCAGCAGAGCCAGAGATATGTAAAAATGGAAGATGTTCCATTTGTTACCCCTCCTTTGATTAAGAAGAATAAAGCTGCAGAAGATATATTCAATAAGATTATTAATGATAATACCGAGAGTTATAAGAAACTACTTGAATTAGGGATAGCTCCTGAAGATGCAAGATTTGTACTTCCCAACGCTATTAAGACTAATCTTGTAATGACAATGAATGCAAGAGAGCTACTGCATTTTTTCAATCTTAGATGTTGCAACAGAGCACAGTGGGAAATTAGAGATATGGCATGGGAAATGCTGTATCAAGTTCTTGAAGTTTCCCCTGCATTATTTGAAACATCAGGACCAAAATGTATCAGCGAGGGCATATGTACAGAGGGTAAAGCTTCTTGTGGTTGTTACAAACTTTTTGAAGGAAAAAATATTGATGAAAGAAGGATAATTGTTAAAGAATTTTTTAAGTAATAGTGTGATTTTATGGCTAGGATGGATATTGACACATATTTTATGAGTATTGCAGAATTAGTGAAAAAACGGTCTACGTGCATAAAACAGCATGTCGGGGCAGTATTAGTTAAGGAAGGGTACATTATATCTACAGGTTACAACGGAGCCCCTAGAGGCCTCCCTCACTGCTCAGAAGAAACATGCCTAAGGCAGACCCTTGGCTCTCTTGAGAAATCTCACTTGTGCCGGGGGGTTCATGCAGAACAGAATACAATAATTCAAGCTGCAATACATGGTGTTTCAACTGAAAATTCCACAGTTTACTCGACCCATTTCCCCTGCATGTCGTGCACAAAAATTCTCATAAATGCAGGTGTAAAAGAAATAGTTTATGGGAGAGATTATGACCTTGACAATGAAATAAAAATGAGTATGATAAGGGATGCAGGTGTCAGGGTAAAAAAATTGCTCTTGACTGATTAGATGGAAACTACCTTAAGCGACATAAGAACAATTGATTATCCCGCGTTTTCTAACGAGAGGGCGTCAGCGCTGAAAGAGTCTCTTTTTGAAAAAGGCGTCGATAATATCTACTCTTTTGGTAGGGTTGAACTTGGATCCGATAGGGCGATAGGTAAAGGCAATACCTCGATTATTTTTTTGGGAAACTACAAAAACAAAAATGTATCAATCAAAATTGAAAGGTCTGATTCTGAAAGGAAAGGCTCTCTTAAGAAGGAAGCTTATTATTTGATTAAGGCGAATGAATATGGTGTTGGGCCAAAAATATATGGGTATGATGATAACTACATCATAATGGAATATATCGAAGGAGATCTATTAATTGAGGGAAAGTTCGATAGAGAGGATATATTTGATATCACAAGGCAGTGCAATGATCTCGATCAAGCTGGGATAAACCACAGACAGATTCAAGGCGGAAAGCATATTATCTGCGGAACAAAAAACGTCATAATTGATTTTGAAAAAGCCCATTTCTCAAATACTCCAAAAAATGTCACTTCTTTTTTATCGATGTGCTTCCTATCAGACTGCCTTGTTAGAGAGAGGATAAAGAAGATATTTGATTTTCAAGAAGATTTCGTTAAGACACTTTTAAAAGAGTATAAATCCAACTCAAATATAGTAGATCTTATCGGAAATATCCAATAAGACTTAAATATTTTAGATAATTAACATAATTGGTTGTGAGTTAATGGAGTTTGAAAAACCCTGGACAGAAAAGTACAGGCCTCAAAAGCTTGATGATATAGTTGGAAGAGATCCCATAATTAGAAGACTTAAATCTTATGTTGATAAGAAATCAATGCCACACTTGCTATTTGCTGGCCCGCCCGGGGTTGGAAAGACCACAGCAGCCATAGCCCTTGCAAAGGAGATTTTTGGTGATTATTGGAAGCAAAATTTCCAAGAGACGAATGCCTCAGACGAGAGAGGTATAAACGTTGTGAGAGAGAAAATTAAGGACTTTGCAAGAACTAAACCAATAGGTGGAGATTTCAAGATAATATTTTTAGATGAATCTGATGCCCTTACCTCGGATGCGCAGAATGCTTTGAGGAGAACTATGGAGGTCTATACTTCGACCTGCAGATTCATCCTTTCATGTAATTACTCCTCAAGAATTATTGACCCAATCCAGTCCAGATGTGCGGTATTCAGGTTCGGCCCATTGTCAACTGATGCTGTAAAGACCATGATTAGGAAGATAGCCAAAGAAGAAAAAATTGACCTTAAGGAAGACGGTCTTGATGCGATTGCCTATGTTTCTGAAGGGGACATGAGAAAGGCGATAAACGCCCTCCAGTCTTCATCAGGTATAGGGGATTCAATAACAGAAAGTTTAGTGTATCAAGTCTCTTCAAGGGCGAAACCTGAAGAGATAAAAAACATGATGAAAGTCGCTCTTTCTGGTGATTTCATTTCATCGAGAAAAATACTTCAGGAACTTCTTTTGGGGCAGGGATTGTCCGGTGAAGACATAATAATGCAGATGCACAGAGAAACATTCAATTTAGAAGTTTCTGACAAAGAAAAAGTTAGAATTGTTGATATGATAGGCGAGGCAGATTTCAGGCTTGTGCAGGGGGCAAATGAATTTATCCAGCTTGAATACCTTCTCGCCAGTCTTTCCACAGGATAACGATAATATGCTTGTTGAAAAATACTTTCCAAAAAATTTTTCTGAAATAAAAGGTCAACAGGCACTTGTAAAAGATATTCTAGCGTGGATAAATACCTGGGGAACAGAAAAGAAAGCGCTCCTGATCTATGGACCGCCTGGTAGTGGCAAGACCACGATGGTAAAGGTACTGTCAAAAGAGCTTGGATATGATCTAATAGAGCTAAATGCCAGCGATAAAAGAGACCAGACTGTATTGAACAGAATTGTTGGCAACGCCTCTACTTCAAAGACTCTTTTTGGTTACAAGAAAATAATTTTACTGGACGAGGCAGACAATATTCACGGAAAGGAAGATTTTGGAGGGTCAAAGGCTTTACTTGAGATAATAAAGAATACACAAAATCCAATCATTCTTACTGCAAACAGCTACTGGGAAGTATCTCAGGCGATAAGAGACAACTGTAAGCTTGTCCAGTTCAAAAGGCTCCAATCGAGGACTGTCTTTGCCAGATTGAAAGAGATAGCTGTCGCCGAGGGGATTCATGTAGAGGATGAAACCCTCATGAAGATAGCAGAACAGTCAGCTGGGGATATGCGTGCAGCAATTAATGATCTTGACTCCTTGGGCAATAAATTGGTGAAAGGCGATGAGAAGCTAGTTGGCTCTAGGGATACAGAGGCTTCAATATTCGAGGCCCTATCAAAACTTTACATGTCAAACTCAATTGATGTCAGAAAAGACTTTTTTGATGTTGATAAAAAACCGGATGAGCTTCTTCTTTGGATTGACGAAAACACTCCCAAGGCGTACAGAGGAAAAGACCTACTTCAAGCTATGAATCATCTTTCAAAGGCAGATATTTATCTGAAAAGGGCTTTCAATACTAGAAATTATTCCATGTGGAAGTATGCATCAGACCTCATGACTGGCGGAGTTTCTGTTGCCGGGGTAAGTGAATCAAGATACATCCCATTTTCCCCCCCAAAATATTTTCAGGTGTTAGGTTCCTCAAAAAAGAGAAGGGAGATGAACAAGATACTCCTTGAGAAGATTGGGAAAAAGTGCCATTGCTCCAGAAAAGTTGCGAGGTCTTATCTACCTATGATATCAGCATTGTTCCTTAATCCACGAAAAGGGGTCCTCATATCTAACTTTTTTGAATTTGACATGGAAGAAATAAAGTTTATCGATGAGAAAAATTATAGGAAAATTGAATTGGCAAGAGAAGAGCTTTTAAAGGAGCCAGAAAAAAAGGAGAAAATTGAGGCAGTTCCAATAAAAACTGACAAAAAGATAGAATCAAAGAAAGAAACTGCTCAAAAAGAAAAGGAACCCCCGAAAGAAGCAGAAAATCATAGAGAGGACAAGAAAAGGAATCAGCAAAAAACACTTTTTGACTTTTAGAGGAAGAGAATATGTCGGAACATTCTATATCGTCATCACTAGACAAGATACCAAAATCAGGTATCAGAAAACTATTTGACCTTGCACAGAGCATGGAAGGTATAATAAGTCTTGGGATAGGGGAGCCGGATTTTGATACACCGCCGCACATAATTGAAGCCGCTATTAAAGCCCTAAAAGAGGGAAAAACTTACTATTCCCCAAATTCTGGAATCTTAGAGTTGAGGCAGGCCATTTCTGAAAAGATGAAAAAACAAAATAACATTGATGTATCTGAGAATGAAATCATGGTCACCATCGGCGGGGGAGAAGCCTTATCACTTGCAATTCAGTCGTCAATTAAGACTGGAGACGGGGTCATTGTTCCATCGCCTGCATTTGTTGCCTATGTTCCGACAGTCATGCTTTCTGGAGGAATCCCGATAGAAGTTGAATGCAAGGAAGATGAAAGCTTTATCTTAAATCCTGAACTTTTAGAAGAAAAAATAACTGAAAAGACGGAACTATTGATACTGAATTCTCCTTCAAATCCAACTGGCGCCGTCATGAAAAAGAGTGACTTGGAGAAGATTTCTGATATAATAATGGAATATAATCTAAGAGTAATATCTGATGAAGTTTATGAGAGTCTTATCTATGATGGCAAAAAACACGTAAGCATGGCATCTCTTAACGGTATGGAAGAGAATGTTATAACGGTTAACTCGTTTTCAAAAACTTATTCTATGACCGGGTGGAGGGTTGGATACCTGTCTTCAAAGGATGAAAGCCTATTTGACAGAATGCTAAAACTGCACATGTATGGGCCGGTATGCAATAATACATTTGCACAGTATGGTGCCTTGGAAGCCCTTAAAGGACCTCAGCATTTTGTTGATAACATGCGAGATGAATTTAGAGATAGAAGAGACCTACTTTTGAAAAGAATTCAGGAAATGAACGGAGTGAGTGCAATCAAACCTGAAGGTGCATTCTATTTATTTATGAACATATCACAAACAAAAATGAAGTCAGAAGAGTTTTCTGAAAAACTGTTGAATCAAGAAAAGGTTGTCACAGTTCCTGGAGCTGCATTTGGCCCATACTCTGATGAATTTGTGAGACTTGCGTACCCTCTCAAAAAAGATAAGATAAATGAAGCGTGCGACAGGATGGAAAGGTTTCTTTCTAAGAATTAATCCTCTTCAATTTTGATAGATTTAATATTAAACTCCCTACCTGAGAGTATTGTGACATCATTTGAGCCACACTCGCAGGTCATTGCAAGTATGGGAAAATCTTTATCAGATTTAATATTAAACTCCTTATTGCACTTATTGCAGTGGACTCTCGGTTTTAGATATGTTATGTCGAGTTTGGCATCTTCTGCGATTGTTCCTTTTGAAATTACATCAAAACAGAAGGTAAGTTGCTCAGTATTAACTAGGAGGATCTCGCCCATCTCTAGCTTAATTGATTTTATTTTCTTGGCCTTTTCTTTTTCTGCTGCCGCCAATATAGTCTTTAACATGCCATCGGCAAGGGAAAGTTCATGCATAAATTCACCAATACACTTTTATATTCTGTCAAATGATTATTTAAAAGCTTAGGGGGATCATTTTGAAGGACTATATTATATGGCCATCTTATCTTGACAAAAATCTTTCAAAGAAAGACGGCAGAAAAATTCCAAAAAATTTGGCATTGGACCACCCAAAATTCGATGAGATCAAAAAAGCTCTAGAGGCTATCGGGATAAATCATGAGATTGAGAAGAACTCAAGGTACCCTAAAGAGCAGGGAAAAGATGACAGAAATCTTGGGAGATTTATAGTTGAAAAAAAGTTCTCCAAAAATGAGATACTTAGAAAAATATCAAAAGAGATAAGGAAAAACAGGGGCTGAACTTAAGATCTGTCCTGTAAAGTCTCAACTTCAGGTATGATCCTTTTACCTGCGGCAACTTTATCTATACTGTGGACGGTGCCGCCGAGCTTTTCTATCTCCTCTTTTAATAACTCATAATCAATTGAATCTCCTTGTATCGAAAGTTTCACTGTTTCAGTTTTTTGGTCTATCTCAACGACGGAGATATTGACACCTATAATCCCGGGGATTTCGGCTAACTTATTTGCAAAATCGGGGAGTATTGGTTTATGAGGTTTTAAAACGTCAAGAACTATAATCCTAATTGAACTCATAAATCTACCTAACTTATGCATTATATTAGGTTTTATAATAGTTTCGGTTTTTTAATTGGATTGTCTTTTAGGCATCTATTTTCTTTTCCTGAAAATCGGCCCATGGGATAACCTTATATTTTAATTTTTTTTAATTCAAAATACAGACTAATACGTTAATGGTGAAATAATTATGAAAAGACCTGTGGTTACTATTGACGGAAACGAAGCTGCCGCATATACAGCTTATCATGTTAATGAAGTCATATCAATATATCCTATAACTCCTTCTTCTACAATGGGGGAGTTATCCGATCAGTGGGCATCTGAAGGAGAGCCCAATATTTGGGGCACAGTTCCTAATGTGACTGAGATGCAAAGCGAAGGAGGGGCATCTGGTACTGTTCACGGTTCTTTACAGCGAGGTGCACTCACTACTACTTTTACCGCATCTCAAGGACTTCTTTTAATGATCCCCAACATGTACAAAATAGCAGGGGAGCTTACTTCTACTGTTTTTCATGTAAGTGCTAGGGCCCTTGCAACACATGCACTGTCAATTTTTGGTGACCATAGCGATGTAATGTCAGTGCGTTCAACTGGATTTGCACTTCTGGCATCAAACTCTGTTCAAGAAGTAATGGACCTCTCAATTATTGCTCAGGCTGCAACCTTGAAATCAAGAGTCCCGTTCTTACACTTCTTTGATGGATTTAGGACTTCTGCTGAAACTTCAAAAGTTGAACGTTTAACACTTTCAGATTTAAAGCAGATGATAGACGAGGATCTGGTAAGGGCTCATCGTGCAAGAGCCCTGTCACCTGATAATCCAATCATAAGAGGAACATCCCATAACCCGGATACATTTTTCCAAGCGAGGGAAACAATAAATCCTTATTATAATGCCTGCCCGGATTTGGTGCAGGAGGCCATGGACAAATTTGCAAAGATTGCTGGCAGGCAGTACAAACTCTTCCAGTATGAGGGCTCACCAGATGCTGAAAGAATTATTATTATTATGGGAAGCGGTGCCGAAACTGTAGAAGAAACTGTGAACTATCTTAATAAGAAAGGTGAAAAGGTAGGAGTCTTAAAGGTGCGACTTTTCAGACCATTTTCATTGAAACACTTTATTTCGTCACTGCCCTTATCTGTAAAAAGTATTGCAGTTCTTGATAGAACTAAAGAGCCAGGCGCCTTGGGAGAGCCTCTTTACCTTGATGTTACAACTGCCATATCTTCAGCATTCTCAGACGGCTTGCTAAAGATGGAGAAGATGCCAAAAATAGTTGGAGGTATTTACGGACTATCCTCAAAAGATTTTAAACCTTCAATGGCTAAGGCAGTATTTGATGAACTAAAAAAGAGCACGCCCAAGCACAGATTTACTGTCGGAATTAATGATGACGTAACACATCAAAGCTTAGATTACGATCCAAACTTTTTCGTTGAGCCAGAAAACAGGACAAGAGCTGTATTCTTTGGCCTAGGTGCTGATGGTACAGTCAGCGCGAACAAGAGTTCAATAAAAATAATAGGTGAAGAAACAGACAACTATGCCCAAGGTTTCTTTTATTATGATTCAAAGAAGGCAGGATCGCTTACAATTTCATATTTGCGATTTGGACCGGATCCAATAAGATCTCCTTACCTAATTGATAGGGCAAACTTTGTGGCATGCCATCAATGTTCATTTTTAGATAAATATGACATGCTAAGTGTTGCTGAAAAGAATTCGATATTCCTCTTGAATAGCCCATATCCGAAGGAAGAGGTGTGGGATCAGCTCCCTAGAAATGTCCAGCAGGAGATAATAGATAAAAAAATTAAATTTTATACAATTGATGCTTATGATATAGCAAGAGAGATAGGGCTTGGAGTTAGAATAAATACAATTATGCAGACATGTTTCTTTGCCTTGAGTAATGTGGTCCCAAAAGAAGATGCAATTGCATCAATTAAAAAGTTCACAGCGAAAACATACGGCCGAAAGGGAGAGAAGATATTAAAGATGAACTATGAAGCGATTGATAAGGCCATTGACAATCTCCATGAAGTTAAGGTACCTGAAAAGGCCACAAGCACCTTTGATTTAAAATCCTCGATGCCAGAAGAAGCCCCTGATTATGTCAAAAATGCTATATCCAAGATGATTATAGGTAAGGGAAACGATCTCCCTGTAAGCGTATTTCCTCATGATGGCACATATCCAACTGGAACAACTAAGTGGGAAAAAAGAAATATATCACTTGATATCCCAGTATGGGACCCTGTTACATGTATACAATGTGGTAAATGTGCCTTTGTCTGCCCACATGCAGTTATCAGGGCTAAAGTTTATCAAAAAGATTCATTAAAGGGTGCGCCGGATTCCTTTAAACACGTTGAGGCAAAGTTTTCGCAATTTAAAGATTATATGTATACTGTTCAGGCATCACCAGAAGACTGTACCGGATGTAAACTCTGCTATGAAACATGCCCCGCAAAAAACAAACAGGATCCAAAATTAAAGGCCATAAATATGGAGTTTAAGGATCCTATACTCGATAGGGAAAAAGGAAACTGGAATTTCTTTGAATCTATTCCCTATGTTGATCGTGAGAAATTAAATGTTACAACTGTAAAGGATATTCAGCTTTTAGAGCCTCTGTTTGAATTTTCAGGCGCTTGCTCAGGCTGCGGCCAAACTCCTTACGTGAAGTTAATGACCCAATTGTTTGGAGATAGAGCGGTAATAGCCAATGCTACAGGATGCTCATCAATTTATGGAGGAAATCTCCCAACTACACCATACACCAAAAATAAGGATGGGCGTGGCCCAACATGGTCAAACTCTCTTTTCGAAGATACTGCAGAGTTCGGGCTTGGTATGAGATTGGCCCTAGACAAACAAAAGCAATATGCAATGGAGTTAGTTGAAAAACTTACCGATGATTTAGGAAAGGATCTTGTATATGAACTAAAAAACACAAATCAAGATACCGAGGCAGGGATAAACAAGCAACGAGAAATGGTAAAGCTGTTGAAGGCCAAACTTAAATCCATACAAAAACCAGAAGCAAAGAATTTATTGAGTTTAGCTGATTCTTTAGCTAAAAAAAGCGTGTGGATTTTAGGAGGGGACGGCTGGGCCTATGATATAGGGTATGGTGGCCTTGACCATGTTCTTGCCCTGGGAAAGAATGTCAACATCCTTGTTCTTGACACTGAAGTCTACTCAAATACTGGGGGCCAGATGTCAAAAGCAACACCCCTTGGTGCAGTGGCAAAATTTGCCATGGGAGGAAAACCTACACCAAAGAAAGACCTTGCCATGATGGCGATGGCCTATGGAAATGTATACGTGGCAAGAGTTGCTTTCGGCGCAAATAATGCCCAAACAGTTAAGGCTTTTTTGGAAGCAGAAGCATACGAAGGCACATCGATTATTATCGCTTATGCACACTGTATCAATCAGGGATATGATCTTATCCACGGCCCCGAGCAGCAGAAGGCTGCTGTTCAGTCTGGTTACTGGCCACTGATGAGATATAATCCAGATTTGGAGAAGGAAGGTAAAAATCCGCTTCAGTTAGATTCAGGCAAGCCTTCAATAACTCTTGATAAATATATCTACAATGAAACTAGATACAAGATATTACTAAGGAGCAAGCCTGAAGTGGCAAAGAAACTCCTAGACGAGTCTCAGAAACAAGTTATAAAAAGGTGGAACTTCTATAAATATTGGTCAGAAATGCCAATATCAAAAGAGGAAGAGAAATGATTAATCTTTCAACAAGCTATATGGGTCTTAATTTAAAGAATCCCATAGTTGCTTCACCTTCATACCTATGGGAAAATCCAAATAATATTAAAAAAGCTGAGAAGTCAGGCGCTGCTGCTGTAGTTTTGCACTCTTTATTTGAAGAGCAGCTTGAAATTGAACAGATGGAGCTGAATAGATTTCTACTTCAGGGTACAGAAAGTTATGCAGAAGCCTTGACATATTTTCCAGAGATAAAGGAATTCAAGTTTGCCCCGGATGAGTATATCGAACTTGTAAAGGAAGTTAAGGCCAATTCAGAAATCCCAATTATCGGAAGCTTAAACGGTGTTTCAGATGGCGGATGGATAAAATATGCACAAAAGATTGAACAGGCCGGAGCAGATGGACTGGAGCTAAACATTTACTACATCCCAACTGATATCTCAACAAAATCTGAAAAAATTGAAGAAAACTATTATAATCTTGTTAAGAGCGTCAAACAAAAGATTAGGATCCCTTTGGCAGTTAAGCTCTGCCCTTATTTCACTTCAACACCCAACGTATTAAAAAATTTAGAAAAAGCAGGTGCTGATGCTTTTGTCATATTCAATAGATTCTACCAGCCAGATATTGACATTGAGAATCTTGAAATAACTCCAAACCTTGTTTTGAGCAATAGCGATGAACTAAGACTAAGGCTAAGATGGGCCGCGATAATGTATGGAAAGATAAAGCCGGATATTGCAATCACAGGCGGTGTTCACACCGGATCAGATGTCATAAAATCAATTATGGCTGGAGCAAATGTTTCTATGATGACATCAGCGTTGATAAAAAACGGCGTTGGCCATATTGAAAAAGTCTTGACCGAAGTTACAGAGTGGCTTTCTAAAAATGACTATGAATCAATAAAATCGATACAAGGACTCATGTCTCAGGAGAAAGTTTTAGAGCCTTCGGCATATGAGCGAGCAAACTACATGAAAACCTTGGGGTCTTACAAGTAATCAGTAAACTGATTTTGTTTTTAATTTTTTTTCTGCTATTGAAAATATCATATCTAAAGATAGGGCTATAAGGATTGCAGGTATTGCACCGCTCAATGTTTTATTAATATTGAAACTGGATAATCCTTCGAAAATTATCCTCCCCAGCCCTCCGCTCCCAATAATTGCTGTTAAGACTGCTATGCCGTTGGCAATTATGGCAGAGAATTTTAATCCCGCAAATATAGCAGGATATGCTAGAGGAAGTCTCACATATCTTACTATCTGGAGGTCTGTTAATCCCATGCCTTTACCTGTATCTATAAGTGCTGTATCAGTTTTTGCTAGACCTACATACATATTCTTTACAATAGGCACAATTGAACCCAAGACTATAGCAACTATCCCAGGTACAAATCCTATCCCGGCTAAAGGAACTATTATTGCAACGAGTGCGAAACTTGGTATACTCTGGGCCATGTTTATTGTAGTTAAGACAACATAAGAAACACGTTTATAAAAAACAGAAAAGATGGCAAGAGGTGTTGCAAGACATATCCCTATAGCTAATGACGTAAAGACCAAAGTAAGGTGTTGTAGAATAGCATCGAAAAGAGGGGATAAAGCTACCAAGGATTGAACCTCCGGGCTAATCTATTTTCTATTATCCATGCTATAAAGTCAAAAAAAACTCCAAGCGTCCCGACCCATAGGGCAGCGACTATTATGGTGGGGATATCATATCTATAGATTCCCGCTTGTAGAGGAACTCCAAGGCCCCCTGCTGCAATTAGACCACCTAAAGTAGCAATGCCCATTATATATACAACTGCTACCCTAATCCCACTGCTTATCAAGGGCAACGCCATCGGGAGTCGTATCTTTAATAGGATCTCATTTTTTGTAAGGCCAATTGCCTTCGCAATTTCAATATATTCATTGCTAACATGGGCAAGTCCTGTATAGGAATTTCTCATAATCGGGAGTATCGAATATAATACACATGCTGCTATCGTAGGTTTCTCCCCTAGCCCCAGAATAGGCAAGAGAAAAATGAATAAAGCCAACTCAGGTATCATCTCTATGACATTTAACACATTTAACCAGAGATTAGCAAGTTTAGGATTACTATAAACTAAAATAGCCAATGCCACACCTATTACTATCGAGATAATCAAAGCAATAGAGAACATGTAAAGGTGCTGGATAGTCCTCAAAGTAATTTGATGGATTGTCCAGACTGATATGATGGTATCTATTAAAGTCAACAATAGCCCCCTAAATCAAGTTCATTAAAACTGAGTTTATTCTTACAATCCCCAATACCTTATTGTGATCCATAATAGCTGCTATTGATTCTTTTGATGATTTTAAAAGCAGTATTATTGATGAAAGAGTATCGTTAGGTGCAAATACGCTCAATTTATTTCCCAAGTCCATTATAGACCTCTCCTTATCTTTCTCATTCAATAAATCGATTAATGATATTTGGGCTATATCTGAATTTGATTTTTTTATTATACATGAGTCTATTTTGCCTGTGACCATCTTATCAATCGCTTCTTTGCAGGATATATCTGATTCTATAAGACAACCTTTATCAAGCGATATCATTACATCTTTTGCCTGAAGAAATTTGATAGCTTTGAATTTATTTTCAGTCCCAATTATCTTTGAGACTATTTCATTTGCAGGTTCAAATAATAATTCAGAAGGCGTCCCAATCTGGAGCATTTTCCCCTCATGCATTACCCCAATCCTATCGGCTAAAATGAAACTTTCTTCTATATCATGAGTAACAAAAACAATTGTTTTGTCTAATTTTCTTTTTATTGAAAGAAATTCATTTTGAAGTTGCATCCTTAGGAGTGGATCGAGCGCACCAAAGGGCTCGTCCATGAGCAACAATGGTGGATCCATAACAAGAGCCCTTGCAAGTCCGACCCTTTGTTGTTGGCCCCCGCTTAATTGATTTGGATAACGAGTTCTGAATAGTTGAGGAGGTAGTGCAACAAGCGTTAGAAGTTCGTCAATCTTATTTGAAATATTCTCTTCATTCCATTTTTCTAGACGAGGGATTAGGCCAATATTCTCTTTAACCATCATATGTGGGAAGAGACCAATCTGCTGTATAACATATCCTATTTTTCTTCTAAGTTTAACAGAGTCCATTGTTTTAGTATCGTTACCATTGAGATAAACTGCCCCTTCATCGGGATCGATGAGCCTATTAATTAACTTCAAAGTTGTGGTCTTTCCAGAGCCACTGGAACCCAATATTACAAATAGTTCTCCCTTGCATATTTCAAACGAAAGATCATTTATTACTCTTGAGTCTTTGTATATTTTTGTCACATGTTCAAATCTTAAGGATTCTAAGCACTCGCTTGATAGAAATTTATTCGTTCTACCCTCTCCAATAAAAAAATAAATTATTAATTTTTAATCAGCCCTTGTGAGATTAAAAAGGCTCTAGCGATATCCCTTGATTCCTTCTTCTCAATGTCATACTGGTAGTTCATGTCAGCCATAGCTTTGTCATCAATCTTTCCTTCAAGTTTTTTTAGAACTCCAACTACGGCCTCATCTTTAGCGAATGAGCTAGTTGTTATAATAATTGCATCGTATGGTAAAAGCCCGCCTTTGTCATCCTCTAATACGACTAGATCAAATAGCTCTCCCCTCTTGTCAGTTGTGTAACCGGTGATAACATCGACTAGTTTATTTTTTATGGCCTCGTATACGAGTGTTGGCTCCATTGATTTTACATCTTTAAATTTGAATCCGTACGCCTTTTCAAATGTTGGAAGCCCGTCTGGGGCAGTTGGATATTCTATGTCGGTTCCAAGTACCATTGACGGTGCATATGGCGCAAGCTCGCTAACTTTTGTAAGATTTTTCTCTTCGGCCCAGCTCCTTGGAACAGAGATTGCATAGTTGTTCTTAAATCCAAGTTTAGTAACGACTGTTATTCCTTCCTTTTCTCTTAATCCCTTTTCCACTTCATTGTAAACTATGTTGGGGCCCCAGTTATCTAGTGCAGGTAGTTTTAGGATAGTATTATAAAAAGCTCCGGTATATCCAACAAATACATTAATCTGCTCACGCTTTAAGGCTTCATAATTGATAAGTGTGCCACCAAGCCCTTCTTTGACTTCAGTTTTGTACCCGGCATCTTCCAATAACAAGGATATCATATGCCCAAGAATGTATTCCTCATTGTAAGGCATTGTGCCTATTACAATTTTTTTCTCAGTACCTTGACCTATGCATCCAGAGGCTGCAACAATCAAGACAAATATTAATAATGCGGAGAGAAATAATTTATTTTTCATTTTTATCACAATTGTTATTAGTAGGCTATACTTAAATGTTTTACCCAAATGACTGCATGATTGCATAAAGAGTCTAAAGATTTATTTTTCTAAGAATAGTTCAAACATCTGCTCAGTTACTGTTTTCCCCCATTGATTATCCTGATGTTCTTTGCACAACTTGAAGCCGTATTTTTCATAAAGGTGCTTTGCAGCATCAAGCCCAGCAAATGTCCAAAGGTATACCCTTCCATGCTCTTTTTCTTTACAGAAAGTAATTGCTTTCTCCATCAATAGGTTGCCTATACCTGTACCTTGAAACTTGGGATTGAGTATGAACCACCTTAATCTCGCCCCTTCACTATCTGGATTATTCCCGTCAATTATTATTGATCCGACAATTTGATCATTTTCCTGTGCAATCCATATTCCATCGCTATTTTTATCAAATCGATTTAAGAATTCAGATAGTTCAGTTGCAACTTTTGATTCAAAGTAAAGGCCAAACCCCCAATTTTTAGAATAGTAGTTTGCATGGAGTTCAGTTATTTTTCCAATAACTCCAGGAAAATAACTATCCAATATCTTAATCATTGCATCACTTTGTAGATAATTAATGTATTTATTAACAATTTTTTAATTTAAATATTTTCGGTGTTATATGAATAAAACAAAACATTATTATACCATAAACCTAAATTAAAGATTATAAATTAATAATTGAATTTTTATGAATAATTCAAGGTGAAAAAATGAAAAAATACGATGTTTTAGTTATTGGCTCAGGTGCTGGCATGGGCGTGGCAAGCGACGCTCTTTCAAATGGATATAAAGTGGCGGTTGTAGACAAGGGGCCTCTTGGTGGAACATGTTTAAATTTAGGATGTATACCTTCAAAATTACTGATTTTTCCCTCGGATAGAGTAGCAGAAATAGAAAACTCAAAAAAACTTGGTGTGGAAGCGAATATAACTAAAATTCGTTTTAGAGAAATAATGGAAAGAATGAGGTCTTCTATTGCAGAAGATAGAGAACAGATGAGGAAAGGGATAAAACAGGCAAAAAAACTTGATTTTTATGAGGATACTGGACATTTTGTAGAAGACTACACAGTTTCAGTAAATGGGAAAAAGATATCTGGAGAAAAGATTTTCATTGCTGCTGGCGCACGACCTCTTATCCCAAATGTAAATGGTCTAGACGAAATAGAATATCTGACAAATGAAAGTATTCTAGAGTTAAATGAACTTCCAAAGAGCGTAGTAATTTTAGGCGGCGGTTACATTGCATGTGAATTCGGCCATTTTCTAGCGGGTATGGGTAGTGAAGTAACGATAATTCAGAGAAATGTGAGGCTTGTTGCAAATGAGGAGCCTGAAGTCTCAGAGCTACTCTTGAAAGAAATGTCAAAGAGGATGAAGATATACACAAACACGGAAGTTATTGAAGCTACAAGAAAAGGAGACCTATTCAAAATAATCGGGAAAGAAAGAAGTTCAGGAAATACTATCGAAGTGACAGCAGAAAAAGTTTTAGTTGCAGGAGGGAGGGTTCCTAACTCTGATTTGTTAAAAGTTCAGAACACGGGCGTTCAAACAGACTCCAGAGGATATATCAAAGTAAATGACTATTTAGAAACTTCAAAGGAGAACATCTGGGCCTTTGGAGATGTAATAGGAAAATACATGTTCAGGCATTCTGCTAATAAGGAAGCTGCATATGCTTGGCATAATAGCCTCCATGGAAAGAGGCTTCCCATGGATTACACTGCCATTCCACATGCTGTTTTTTCATATCCGGAGATTGCGTCTGTTGGTATGACTGAAAATGAGGCAAAAAAGAAACACAAAGTCCTTGTCGGCTATTCAAAGTACAATAACGTTGCGAAAGGGATTGCAATGTTAGAGGAAGAAGCATTTGCTAAAGCCATTGTTGACAAAGAGAGTAATAAAATTTTAGGATTTCACATAATTGGGCCTTACGCTTCAATCCTAATCCAGGAAGTAATCAATGTAATGGCTAACAATATGAACTTTAAGTCAATATTCAAAGGGATGCATATCCATCCTGCATTGCCTGAGCTGATCCCTTCAACTTTTGCAAATCTTAGGGAAAGAAAAGATTAGTTTTTGGGGTAAAACTCATAAAGGTAAAGATATTATATCCGATAGCCATGTATGGGTATTACAAATCTCCTCTAAACCCGCTCAGAATATCAAAAGACGGGATACACCTTCAAATAAAAAAGGATGGTAATAATCTTCACTATGAAAGAACTATCCTTAATGATTCTATAGAGAAAATACTTTTGACAAAGGACTGCGGCATTATAATAAATCCGATTGAAGCCCACAAAATTCGCAATCAAGTGACCCCATACTTATTGATAGAATTTGAAAAATCGGTCTTTGTTGAGCCGAAGGGAACAAACAATGTTTATATCACTTTTCCAGTTGATATAGGTGTTTTTATTTCTGGGCATAAAAATTATGACCTCTTGGATGTATTCACCCTTGCAAAACAAAAATATACCTTGTATGGGGACCCAAGAAGTGGAGTTATATGCAAATACCATAAAAGCCCTGTTTTGACATCAATACCTACTGATTTGAACCCATTAGTTAATGGTGTAATAAAGCTAAAGCTGATTAATACTACAGATGCTTGGATGGAAATAACGAAGACTGTTTTTGATTCACATGAAATGAAAGTTTATTTTGACGAGAATCTCGTTTCAATTAAGGCCAATATGAAAGTATTAAATGAGAAAATTGCGGAAACTGAATTTGTTAATTCCGGTATTAAGAGGGGAATGAAGAAATCTCTTGAAATTTTCGAACCGGCAAAGATTACTGTTTCACAGAAGAAATTTACCATGGAGGAAGGTATTTGAATCTTGATGAAATTTCTGATACTTTGACAAAGGCCATTGGAGTTATCGAAGCTGACAGGATCTTCCCATATCTTTTGGCCTTTATTATACTTATTTTATCAATAATTTTAGCAAAGGGCCTTTCTGTATTCCTAAGAAGATCTCTAAGGGACAAGTTTGACAAAGACAGATTAGGCATCCTGCTTAAAGGAAGTTATTATGGAGTAATCATAATAGCTGTAATTCTAGCACTCCCCCTCTTAGGGATCAATACGTCGGGCCTTCTAGTTGCAGGAGGAGTCACAGGTATAGTTATAGGTTTTGCAAGTCAGAGTATAGTTGGAAATCTCATATCTGGATTATTTATAATGGCTGAGAGGCCAATTAAGATAGGGAGTCAAGTTGAAATAGATAATGTAAGGGGTTTTGTTGAAGACATAGGTGTTATGTCAACTATACTAAGGAACTATGACGGCCTATTTATCAGGATACCAAATGAGAAGGTATTCACAAATAATATAATAAATATAAGCGCTAATATCGCCAGAAGGATTGAGTATACAATTAGAATAAGATATACTGATGACGCTGAAAAAGCAATAAAAATAATAGGGGATTTGATTGAGGAGCATCCCTTCGTTTTAAAGAAACCTACCCCAGATGTTTATGTTAATAACCTAGGGGAAAATGCTGTTGAACTTATAGTAAAAGCTTGGGCGCCTGCGTCTCAGTGGTATACGACAAAAAAGGAGCTTTTGTGGAAGATCAAGACAAACCTTGAAAAAGAGGGTATTCACGTTCCGTTTCCACAGAGGGTCGTTTGGTTTGCAAATCAGAAGTCTGACACTAACAAATTAAATTAAACTACTTATTTTAATTATTTGACAAAATATTTAGAGTTGTTAGAAAATCTTTTAAAAGAATAGCTACTAATAAGTATGGTGATAAAATGGTTTTTTGCGGAAAATGTGGAAAAGACAATCCAATCAGCGCAAAGTTTTGCGAAAACTGTGGAGCAACTCTAGATGAAGCCCCAGTAAAACAACAAACTACATACGCTTCTGGAAACTGGCTTTCACATGAGCATGCAGGATTTTTGCCAAGATTTGTAGCATGGATTATTGATACTATAATATTCGGAGTCATTGCATGGATACTAAGCCTTGTAGGACTGGGAACTAATTATGGGTATGGTTCTGGTATGGGCTACGAAAGTGGCTTCAATCTAGGCGGTATTGGAACAGTCATAACTGTATTGATATCTCTAGCATACTACGTATATTTAGATGGTATGCAGGGTGCAACAATAGGTAAAAAAGTGATGAAGCTTAAAGTAATTGGTACCAACGGTGCAATGCCAATAGGTCCAGGCCCTGGAGTTATAAGGTGGTTAATAAAGATTATACCTCTATTAAACTTAGTGGCTTATATATGGATTCTATTTGATTCTGAAAAACAAGGACTCCATGATAAGATTGCCAATACCTTTGTTGTAAAAGAATAATCTTATTTATTTTCTTTTTTTATAAGAAATCTATTTAAGCCTGATATATTCTTAATTTTCATGGTATACTGCCCTAGATGTGGTAGCGAGAATCCAGAAGGCATCCTATATTGTAAAGAATGCAACGGATTTATTGGTGACGATGAAGAGAAAAAAAGAATGGATGGAAATATCTACTCATCAACTAAGAATTATCCATTTACGTTTTCATATACATATAACGAATCTTCTTCACGTGCAGAGTTATTTATAAGAATTGTATATGTCTTTGTTCTAGGCATAATTATCGAAGCTTGGGGAATTGTCGCAGGTCTTGCCCAAATATTTCAGTTTTTTTATGTCCTAGTCTACGCAAAAAAACATCCGGGGGCGTTTGATTTTATGGCTGGATTTTTAAGATTCTACTTCAATGTGAGTGCTTATAGCTACCTTCTGACAGATGAAAGACCTCCCATAACTAGTGAAGACACGGATTATCCATGCAAGATTACATCCTCCTTTGAGCAGGACTCAAAAAGATTGGAACTTCTAATAAGAATCTTCTACGGATTTGTCCTATCTCTAATTGCATCTGTATGGGGAATGGTAGCCTATCTCCTAGTATTCTTAGAGTGGTTTTATATGTTGTTTACAACAAAGAAAAACTTTGGCCTGTGGGAATTTTCAGTAAGATTTATTAACTTCTATATGAGAGTTAGCGCATATATTTCAATATTAACAGATGAAAGACCCCCATTAACAGGTGACTAAATGGATCCCCTTTCCCTTCTTGCAATTGCTTTTGCCCCAGGTTTGCTGTGGGTGTGGTTCTTCTATAAGAAGGACAAGTTTGAACCTGAACCAAAAAAAATAATAATAGTAACTTTTATTCTTGGAATAGTTTCAACAATACCTGCAGGCATACTAAACACGTTACTGCTGCCATTTTCTATTGATCAAGCAGGGATTCTTTTGCTCTTCTTTGCGGCTTTTTTTGTAATAGGGCCAGTAGAGGAAATATCAAAATACTTAGCCATGAGGATCTATGCATTAAAGTCAAAAGAATTTGATGAGCCTGTTGATGCGATGATTTATTCTGTTACGGCCGCTTTGGGATTTGCAACTTTTGAAAATTTTTTATACATATCCCAGTTTGGCCCTTCACTTATACTTATGAGGGCGATAACAGGCTGCCTTGGTCATGCAGGATTTTCAGGTATAGTTGGATATTATGTGGGAAAGGCAAAGTTTACTTCGCCTAAAAATAATAATGTTGTCTTTAAAGGTCTTGCAATAGCGGCATTCTCACATGGGCTTTTCAATTTTGTTCTATTCACACAGACTATACTCGCATTCTTATTCATACCTCTATTGATAGTTCTAGTCTATTTCTTAACAAAAAGATTGAGTGAAATGTCTTCTGCGTCTCCATTTAAACCATCAGACCATTATAATTTTAAATGCCCTAAATGTAAAAAAAATGTCTTATCGGAATCAAAATTCTGCCCAGAATGTGGCTTTAAGTTCAATAGGTAACTATTTATACCAAAATATACTCTATTGTTTACCCTTGTAGCGAGGGGTTCATGAGAGGAAATCTTTCTTCTATGAGTGAAACAGCAAATATAAGGGTAATACCCTATCAACGGTCACCCGGTGATGTGGCATATCGCTTAGATGAATCGGGGGTTACAATGATGGGGATCAGCCCACCACGAGAGTTACCGAAGGAAGAGAGGATATCCGAACGATGAACTTCGGAGTTAGTTAGGTGGGCGACAACCAATTATTTTAAAAAATCATTATAAAAATAATAGAAAAGAATTTACCTTCTATAAGATTTCTGGCGGTAACTTGTAAGATCTTCATTTGGGCGCGGGGCATAATCTCTTAGAATATTAGAAATCTCTCCATCTGTTACGCCGACATTTTTTGATAGCTGGACCATATTATTTCTGATCTCAAATAATTTTTCTCTTGCCATATCTATCCTATCTAATGAAGGGTGGTCCCTTAAATATTCAAATTCTCGCGAAAGACCAGCTATGTCTACAGAAATTGATGTGATAAGATCCTTATACGGATAATCGCCTTTTGCTTGAAGTTCCTTAGCCAAATCCTTTGCCCTGTAAAGCTGATATATGGCGGTAATTATCTGCAGTTTTTCTAGATATTTTCCTCCAGGATACCCAACTTCGTAGAGTGCTGTTCTGATAGTCTTTAGGATCTCAAGTTCCGTCTGATTCTTGAATTTTGCATAAGTTCCATCGAACATTGCCATATACTCACCACCTGTTATGGGAATTGATGAGAAGATATAGTTAATCATTTTAGTTAATAATGATAAACAATAAAGGTAACATTTAACTAAATAATTTCTAATTAAAAATACTAAGATATAAAGGATTTAGAAAAAACAATTGGGATAATTAGAATAATTGCTAGAATGCGTATCGATCTTTATACCCAATAACTCTGCTCTGGGAGTGTTTTGGGAAAAAATCGTATGGATAAAGGCCTCTTTGCCTCATCAAGTCTTTAATCTCAGATTCATAATCACTTTTTTTAATCAAATCAGTAGGTCCTTCCTCTATGAAGAATAGTGCATGACATATTGGTTTTAGTATTCTGTAGCTTATCCCCATAAGAGGTGCTACATAGGCTACATCATACTTATCTTCAATGCGCCTCATATCAGAAAGCTCTAACCTAGGACTTCTGTCATCTCTTCTGGTTCCATCAGCTATCATGTCGACAGTTACATCTTCTAAAAAAGACTCTATAACCCATTTATGAAGGAAAGTAATGCCATCATTTGCAAATCCATCCTTTTCAATTCGATCGACGGCCTTTTCTAGTAATTCCTTATCAATTTCATAAAGTTTAAAAGGAAATTCAAGTGCCTTTGCAGTTTCTTCAGCATATTTCCAGTTGGAGTTTATGCCAAATGTTATCGTGTAATTTGTAATTTCACAAGGAAGTATTTTTTTTAGAAAAATATTGGTAAGGGAGGAATCCTTCCCCCCGGAAAATAATACAGCCGTTTCCATAACGACTAGATCCTTCGAATCTTAAACTCCTTCTTATTGCTCATAAGAGCTCTTTCGAGGATCTGCTTTAGCATTGCATCGTCAACTTGCTTTGTGATTTTTCCTTGCTGGTAAAGCTGAATTAGTAGAAGCTCTATCTGTTCGCCTTCTTCTTTTCTCGCCATCTTCACCCTAGTAAGTCTCTCTCTGGCTTCAGAGGAGAGAAGGGCGCGCAATATTTGCTGTTTCTGTAACTCAAATTCAACCTTCTGCTGTCTAGCCTGTTCATCAGCTAACGCTTGCTGTTGAAGTTCTTCTAACTTCTTCCTCTTTATGGCTTCAGCATCATCCGGCAAAAAATCACTTTATTAATATTTATTAAGCTCAGGTATATCTACAGCTATCTGTGTCTTAATCTCGGAAGCCTTTTTGTCAAGAAGAGACATTCCCTGTGATGAGATTATCCTTCCCTTCTCAGCTTTTGTTATGTATCCGCCTTTTTCAAGCTGTGCAAAGATCTTTCTGATAATTGCCCCAGATGATTTTCTAAACTTTTCAGGCTTTACGCCTCTGTTCTTTTTGCCGCCGTAGTCGACTCTCAATGTCTCAACACCGACTGGCCCGTAAACATATACCTTTCTCATTATAGATGCCGCTCTTATATACCACCAGTCATTCTGGTCTGGAGCTTTCTCTCTTGATGATCCGGTCTTAGCAAAAGTTGCCCACTGGGGTGGTGCTAAATTCTTGTCGTTTTTCAACTCTTCCTTAACACCATCGATTAACATATCAGCAGGAACATCATATACTGTTGTAATAATACTCACCTCTCTTGGTATTAAAAAAGCATTATTGTTATGTTTTTAAAGCTTTTTGGTATAGGAAGGTAAATCTTTAAATTGGAAATTGAATTTCTATAATCAGTGCAAATTAAAAACTTACATTATCTCAAAGAATGGGCAGAACTTAATGCTATAGCTATAGTTTTAGGTATATTCGGGGCTCTAGGTGCCATCATCTTTGCTAAAATGATAGATTACAGCAAATACTTCTTTGAAACTATATTTCAAAGAGGATTCTTTGAAGCGTTAAGTATTATTTTCATACCTGCGATAGGCGGACTTATAGTTGGACCAACAATATACAAATATTGCAAGGAATCAAAAGGGCATGGCATCCCTGAAGTCATGTACGCTATAAATGCCAAAGGGAGCATTATCAGAAAAAGGGTCGCATTCTTTAAGACAATAGTTTCTGCAATAACTATTGGAAGCGGTGGGAGCGCAGGGAGAGAAGGCCCAATCGCACAAATTGGAGCCTCGATTGGTTCTGCGTTCGGCCAGTTCTTTAAATTTGATGAGAGGAAAACAAGAATACTTGTTGTGTGTGGGTTATCCTCTGGCCTCTCTGCTGCTTTTAATACCCCTCTAGGCGGTGCAATTTTTGGTTTTGAATTAATTCTTTCTAGCTTCTCACCTCTAAGCGTAATACCGATTGCACTTGCCTCGGTAATTTCAGTGAGTTTTTCTAGGGCGTTTTTAGGCCAAGAGGCGATGATACACGCCATACCTTTTGCATTCAATCCATCAGAAGTGCCATTTTACATGTTGCTTGGAGTTGTAACCGGAGTTGCCTCATACGTATTCATTAAAATATTCTATCTTATAGAAGACAGCTTTGAAAAGGCTAAAATTCCATTTTACTATAAACCGGCCATTGGTGGACTTTTAACAGGTTTGATTGGTTTCTCGTTTGTTCAGTATGGGGTGTTAGGTGGTGGCTTTGAAGGGATAAATGCGGCACTTTCTGGGAGAATCGGACTATCGCTATTACTACTTCTTTTTATAGCAAAGATGCTTGCAACTTCATTCACCTTGGGCTCAGGTGCTTCAGGCGGATTATTTTCACCTTCTCTATACTTAGGGTCAATGATTGGAGGTGCGATGGGGCTAATCTTTGTTCATATTGCACCAAACACAGTAAGCTATCCTGAAGCTTATGCACTTATCGGGATGGGTGCATTTTTTGCAAGCGTTGCAAAGGTCCCCTTGACATGCATAGTCATGATTCCAGAGATGACCTCGGACTATTCAATCATACCTGCTATAATGCTTTCAGTAATGGTGAGCTATGGAGTGTCAATAATTTTCTTGGGAAGATCCTCAATCGACAGTATAAAGCTTGATAGAAAGCTATCAACGGTGAAGTCCTTTTCCAAGGACTTAAACGACGTCCGGGCCAGTGATATAATGTCTAAAGAAATAATTTCGATGGAACCGGACATGCCCCTAAAGAAGTTTTGGGACTATGTCAAGAAATACAAAAAACTAGGATTCCCAGTGATAAAAGATGGGGAGCTACTAGGCGTCATATCCAATAACAAAGTCAAAAATATAGATAGTAAAAAGATACCTTTTCTAAAAATCATGGACGTGATGTCCCCTCCGTACTCTGTATTTCCCTATGACACTGTGCCAAAGATATTGAGTATAATGGACGAAAGAAAATGTGGGAGAGTTCTAGTGCTAGATCCAGTATCAAAACAAATTTATGGTATTATCACAAAATCTGACCTCTTAAAAGCCTACAGAATCGCAAAGGATATAGGAGACGATGAAGATAAATTCAAAATCTCCGATGGATTTGAAAGGGAGGTATCAACTGTTTCTCACAAAATTTATCACATGATTAAATGGCCAAAAATAAAAAAACTATTTAAACTATAGTGCTTCTTTGGCGTCATGAAAGCTAACGATATCTCTTTAGGAATAATATTTATTTCCTTTATTGTCGGTGCATTTGTTTATCCTCATGCACCGGATATGATGCCCACTCACTGGAATGCCCAGGGAGAAATTGACGGTTATATGGACAAATTTTGGGGGCTGTTTTTATTGCCTACGTTATCCTTTGGTCTATTTGCCCTCTTTGTCTTTATCCCAAAGCTTGAACCAAGGAAAAAAAATATAGAGGATTTTAAGGATTATTATCAGGGGATAATTTTAGTAACAATAGGATTTCTTTTTTATATATACGTTCTATCAATACTATCGGCATTTGGGTACAGGTTTAATATGGTCCAGATGATGGCGCCGGCCTTTGCAGCCATATTTTTTTATATGGGTGTTGCTTTGGAAAAAATAAAGAGCAACTTCTTTATCGGAATCAGGACCCCATGGACAATTAGCGATGAAGAAGTATGGGAAAAGACCCACAAGCTCGGCGGAAAGCTTTTCAGAGCATCAGGAATCATAGCCCTTTTTGGAGCATTCTTCGAAGAAATTGCATTTATCGTGATTATAGCTCCAATCTTAGCTGTGTCCGTCTTTGCTGTTGTATACTCATATGTTGAATACAAAAAGATCCATAAAGGTGAATAATTGGATTTTTTAGAACTTTGTGAAAAAAGATACAGCTGCAGAAAATATCTTGAAAAAGGTGTTGAAAGGGAGAAGATTGAAAGGTGCCTTGAAGCTTCAAGACTCGCACCTTCTGCAGTAAATGCCCAGCCGTGGAGCTTCATAGTTATAGATGATCCAGAATTAAAAGAGAGTGTTGCAAAAGAGACTTTTGATAAAGTGGCGTCATTTAATAAATTCTCACTCGCAGCCCCGGTGCTTGTTGCTTTAGTAAACGAGAACCCCTTAATGACAAGCTTTCTTGGAAGATTTTCCCAAGGTAGGGACTATACCCTTATGGATGCAGGGATTGTGGCCTCGCACTTCTGCCTTAAGGCAACAGAAGAAGGCATTGGAACGTGTATCCTTGGCTATTTTAACGAAAATAACGTTAAGAAGATTCTTAATATCCCAAGAAACAAGTCAGTTTCACTTATTATTGCTGTTGGTTATCCTGCCGATTCTCCTCGAAAGAAGAATAGAAAACCTATAGAAAAAATAAGAAAATATAATATCTAAAAATTATGAATCATTAACAAAATCCGTTTCTATTTTAGGGGCAGTCTTGTTGTTCCTGATTATGTTAGCCACCCAAGACTCCATGAAACTGTGCAATCTATCATATAGTTGAGAGGCTATTTCAAAATCAAGTGCTATGATCTTTTCATAGTCTTCTCTTGCTCTCTCCTTAGATCCTCTCTCAAAAAAGATATTGCCCCTCTGGAAATAGGCGTCCTTAAACTCCGGGTCAATCTCTATGGCCTTGGTAAAGTCATTGATTGCATCTTCATACTTGCTTTCTTTGACATACGCCTGACCTCTTTGGTAGTGGGCTTCTGCAAAATCTTCCTTTAATTCAATTGCCTTTGTAAAGTTAGTAATAGCTTTTGAATATTCCCCACTTCTGAACAATGAAAGTCCGGATATAAAAAACTTCTGTGATGCCTTGTGGTGGTAATGAGAATCTTCTTTTGAAGACTCTTTCGAATATATGCTGTCAATTTGTTCATTTTTTATTTTAAATCCGCATTTAAAACAGTAGTTAGATTCTTCCGGGAGTTTAGACCCGCACTTGAAACAGTTAGAAATGTCTTCCAAAATAACACCCCTAGTTATATGTGCGTTGGCTTATCTCAATGAGTATATAAGTATTTTGTATGAAAATATAACTATTTTACAAATTTACATTAAGAAATTATTAGCATATATGTTTGTATTGATTGAAGATAGTAAATTATATTAATTATATAAAAAATACTGGGAATTATATCAATAGAATGAATATTTGATATAAAATCTATCAAGTAAAATCGACAACTTTATAAACTAATTACATATATTATGTTTAGGGCCAGTAAAATGGCCAAATATATAAAGGAGTAATAAAAATGTATGGCGAAAACCGAGGCGGCTACAACAGACCACCTCGTGAAATGCACAAAGTAACATGTGCAGCTTGTGGACAGGAAACCGAAGTACCATTTAAACCAGATGGCACAAGACCTGTTTACTGTAGGGATTGCTACCAAAAGAAGAATCCAAGAAGATATTAAGTAGTAGAGTTTTTTTGTAAAAGGTTTGTTTCTAATCACTATAGGAAAAGTCCTTTTATTTTTTATATTTACAAATTCTTATTCTAGAGTTAAATTAATAGTGGCTTTATTCTGATTGAAAGCTTTTTAAACAGAATAATATTGTCTGAATCATAAACAAAAGACATATAAATAGATATTTAAAAGCCTAATAAACTCGCTATTATCGGAGGATTATCATGTCTAGAAACAAAGGACTCGGAAAAAAGAAGAGACTAGGTAAGGCCTTAAATCAAAACAGAAGAGTCCCTGTTTGGGTATGGGCCAAAACTAAACTAAAAATTAGATCACATCCAAAAAGAAGAAATTGGCGAAGAACTTCTCTTAAGAAGTAGAGGTGAGGATTTTGGATAATAATGAAGAGAGAATGTATGTAGTACCCTTAAGGAAAGTAAAAGAAGCCCCAAGACAACAGAGGGCTGCGAGAGCAACAAGAGCCTTGAGAGAGTTTGTTGTAAAGCATTCAAAATGCGAGAATGTGAAGATTGACAAAATCTTAAATGAAAAACTCTGGGAAAAAGGCATTGAGAGTTCTCCTTCAAAAATTAAGATTAAGATAGTAAAGGGCGAAGAAGGAGAAGAAGAAAAGAGAGACGTCGTTACTGCTTATCTTGCGGAGTAAAGTTAATGATAAGACAGTTGAAGATCAGCGGCAATCCGTTTATTGGTATATTCAGTTTTACTAATAACAATATTACTATCGTAAGAGAAGATATTGGAGCTCATGCCGAAACTCTAAAGGAAGCTCTTGGAACTGAATTAATATTAAGTACAATTGCAGCAACTGATCTAGCAGGCATTTATATTGCAGGTAACAATAACGGGATTATACTTCCTTATGTAATTGAGGATGAAGAGCTTCAATTAATAGAGGATGTGGGTATAAATAACTGCATCCTAAATACAAAGGAAACTGCTGTTGGAAACCTTATCCTTTCAAATGATAAAGGTGCGATAATCAGCCCCATGCTGACAAATGAGCAGAAACTGATTGAGGATGCACTCGGCGTTGAAACTACTGTAGCTTCAATAGGAAATCACAAATATGTGGGCAGTGTGGCAAGGACAAATAACACAGGTTGCCTTGTACACAAAGAAGCTAAGGAAGAAGACATTTCTCTTATAAAAGACCTGTTAAAGGTCGATGTAAGAATGTCGACTCTAAACAGAGGGGTATCCTATATTGGGGCTTGTATAATTGTAAATGACAAAGGGGCAGTTGTTGGTGAAACAACAACAGGTATCGAATTAAGTTATGTTGAAGATATAATGGGCGTATGAGGTGGACCTTATGATGAAAACCTATACAGTTGAAGGTATTATTAAATTAAAAAGTAGCACAAAACATTTTGTTAAAGAGTTTAATGGCATGAAGGAAGAAGATGTTTTAGAAGACATCTATGCCAAATATGGCTCAATTTACGGATGTAAAAGAAAAAACATCGAGATAAAGAGCATAGAAGAAAAACAAGGGGATATGTAAATGACAGGCGAGGAAGAAGCCATAAGGAAGCTTAGTTCAGAACTGAACTACCTAAATGAGCAGTCAAAAATACTCTCAAATAACCTGTCTTTGCTATCTTCCCACAGAAACGAGCTTGCTCTTTCAAAGATAACACTTGAAGGCCTAAAGGGCACAAAGGAAGGGAATGAAATCCTTATACCAATAGGCGCAGGGAACTTTGTAAAGGGAATAATAAGCGATGTTAATACTGTTATAACTACCCTAGCAAGAGATGTCACCATTGAAAAGAGCATTGATGAAACTATTTCAAAACTTGATGAAACGCTAAAAGAAGTCGAAAAAAACTTAGGCCAAAATGAGGCAACACTTCAAAACATCAGCGCTAGAATGAATGAAATAGAAATGCAGGCCGAAGAGATACTTCAGAAAAAACAATAATATTTTTATAAATAATTCTTTTCTAAATATTTAAATAAAAAATTAATTAAAAAATTATTTTAGAAGATCGTTGTATCTGTTTTCCTTTCTCTTCTTCCATCCGCCTTTATGGTAAGCGTAGCTAACAATTAAAGGCATAGCAACTGTGGCTTCTGCATAGACCATCTGTTCGTTGCCGCTCTCAACTTTTCCCCAAGAGTGAGCCTCCTTTAGAGTCGAGCCTGATAATGCACCATCCCTCTCATCAGCTACTGTTATCTGGACGGCGTATTTGTGCATGTTAACTTCCTTTCCAAGAACATCTGCAGCAACAGGAACATCTTGAGCAAAGTTTTTTGGAACTCCTCCGCCTATCATGAAAAGACCGGTATCTTTTGAAGCAATCTTAATCTTTGTAAGTTCTAGGAAATCCTTTGCACTGTCAATTGAAACCTTTGGTTTATTTCCCCTCTCGTTCTGGTGGTATACAAGTCCAAATCCAGCACTGCAATCTGAAAATGCTGGAACAAATATAGGAACCCCCTTCTTGTATGCTTCAAGGATCACAGAGTCGTTTACTTTGGCCCCATGCTCATAAAGGTACTTTCCCATTGCAACTATGAACTCTCTAGAGGAATATGGCCTTGACTCAAGAGAATCTGCTATTTCAGCGATTGTCATATCACAGATTCTTAGCTCATCTTCATCGATATAAGTATCATAAATCCTATCTATTTCATGCTGCCTGAGCATTTCATCGTCAATGAAAGGTGTCCCCTGGTAGTGCTTAAATCCTAAAGCCTCAAAGAATTCCTGGTCAACAATTATAGCTCCTGTTGATACAATTGCATCGACCATGTTGTGCTTTACCATGTCAAACACAACTTTTTTTAAGCCTGCGCTAAAAATGGACCCGGCAAGACACAATATGACTGAGCATTCCTTATCTTCTGTCATCTTCTCAAATATGTGTGAGGCTCTTGCAAGATTTTTAGCCTGGAAGGCCATCTTTGAAAAGGCTTCAATCATCTCTGTTGAATCAAAACTTTTAATATCGATATGTTCTATTTCCTTACTCAATAATTCTTCTTTCTTCATAGAGCAGAAGAATATATCAAACCTTAAATATTTTTCTATATAAGAAATTTTATATAATTGACTAATATCTGAGTTTGTGATACTATGACAAAAATAGGCATTATAGGCGGAAGTGGCCTAGACGACCCAAAACTTTTGAAAGATTACGAAGAGGTTACTATGATGACAAAGTATGGGAACCCTTCAAGCACTTTTATGACGGGAACAATAAAAAGTAGAGATGTAGTAATCCTAGCAAGACATGGGAGGGATCATTCAATTTACCCCTCTGGTGTTAATAACAGGGCAAATGTGCTGGCATTAAAAAATATTGGTTGCACCCACATACTAGCAACTACAGCTGTTGGATCCTTAAGAGAGGAGATGCACCCGGGGCACCTTGTTTTTCCTGATCAAGTAATTGACTTTACAAAAAAGAGAGAGTATACTTTTTTTCATGAAGAAAAGGTAATACACACACCCATGGCTGACCCTTTTTCTGAGAACTTGAGAAATCTATTAATCGATAGTGCAAAAAGACTTGAGTTAAAATACCATCCTAAAGGAACTGTTGTAACAATTGAAGGGCCAAGATTTTCGACTAGGGCGGAGTCGCATATGTTTAGGATGTTAGGTGCAGATGTAATTAACATGTCGACAGTCCCTGAAGTATTTCTTGCAAGAGAACTTGATATGGAATATGCTTCAGTTGCAATGTCAACAGACTATGACTGCTGGAAGGAAAATGAAGAGCCCGTAAATTTTGAGATGATACTTGAAATATATAAGAAAAATTCTGAAAATGTAAAGAAACTTATAGTTGAAACTATTCCAAAAATATAGAAGGTGATTGTACGGATAAGAGAGTAGATAGCATAAGAAGCAAGATAAGAACAATACCAGATTTTCCAAAGCCAGGTGTGATGTTTAGGGACATTACAACCCTACTAAAAGATAAAGAAGGATTAAGAGATACTGTAGATATAATTTATGAGAAGTACAAAGGCAAAAAGATTGACCTTGTTGCAGGTGTTGAAGCAAGGGGATTTATCCTAGGGGGGGCGCTTGCCTATAAGCTTGATGCCGGATTTGTTTTGATCAGAAAGAAGGGTAAACTACCCCACAAGACTGAAAATCACGAGTATGAGCTTGAATATGGAAAAGACTCTATTGAAGTGCACCTTGATGCCATTATGAAAGGGGATAATGTACTATTAGTTGATGATCTGATAGCAACAGGCGGAACAGCGTTGGCCGCTTGCAAACTAATAGAAAAGCTTGGAGGAAATGTTGTCGAGACTGCCTTCATTGTAGGCCTTCCTGAGCTCGGCGGGATGAGAAGGCTTAATGACTACGGTGTTTTCACTATCGTAGACTTTGAAGGCGAATAAAAAAATTAATATTTTATTTTATTAAATAAGAAAGAAAAATATAATTATTTTTTAATTGGCTCTCCGAAACATCTGTCCCCGGCGTCTCCAAGGCCTGGAACGATGTAGTTCTTTTCATTGAGTTTTTCATCGATTACTGCTGTAACGACTTCTACATCTTTGTGTTTTGCAAGTATTTCCCTTATACCTTCAGGCGCACTTATCACTGCAACGACGATTATCCTCTTGAAATCCCCTCTGCTCTTTACCTCATCGATTATCCTGGATATTGTGTGGCCTGTTGCAAGCATTGGATCCCCAATCATTATTATGTCCTCTTTAGTAGTCTTTGGCACTTTTACATATTCAACAGATATCCTAGATTCCGGTGCAGGACCTCTCCATGCACTTATAATCCCCGCCCTTGCCTTTGGGAATACCTTGTAAAATCCCTCTATGAAAGGAATTGCAGCCCTTAGGATATTTATCATGACTAGATTATCCTTATCTGATATCCTGACACCCTTTGTTGGGCAAACAGGAGTATCGATATCAATCACTGTATAGTCAAATGTCTTGGATAATTCATAGCCCATGTACCTCCCAAGCTTGTTCAATCCTTTCCTGAATTTTATCGGGTCGGTATCCTTATCTCGAAGTTCATCAACAAGTTCTTGTATAGCCAAATTCTGCTTAAAAGAAATTACTCTACTATCTTTTTCAAGGTCTTCTATACCCATCTGCTACACCTATGAAGGTAGCAAAAAATAGTATTTAAAGGTTAGTATCCAGGATGCGCCAGAGTTCATCCTGATAGATTCTTTCGTGGCTTCTCTCTTCCTTTGTAATCTTTCCTATAATGCCTGATTTAATATTCTCCTTTTCCAGGGAAGATATTATCTTTTCTGTTTTATCCTTTGGAGATATAATCATAAGGGCCCCGGATGATATCAACGCAAATGGGTTTATTTTAAGGGCATCACATATTGATTTTGTTTCAGGATACAAATTGACCTTGTCGGGATAGAACTCAAATCCCTTGTTTGATGCGTCGGCTATTTCATGCAAGCCCCCTAAAATGCCACCCTCCGTTGGGTCATGCAATGCTACTGCGCCAAGAGATGATGCAATTAAAGCTTCTTTCACAACTGAAATTTGATTTATCAATTCCATTGCACTTTCTAAAAGGCCTTGATCAAGAGATTTTGAAAGATGATCATGTTTTGACTCTGCAAGTATTGCTGTCCCTTCAATACCGGCGCCCTTTGTGAGCAGGATGTCATCTCCTTCTCTTGCTCCGCTTGTCGAAACATATCTATCTGCAAAGCCTATCATCGTCCCTGATAGGATAAGATCTGTTACCTTGGAGGATATCTCTGTATGGCCCCCGACTATTGAGATGCCAATTTCTTTTGCTGCCCGCTCTATGTCCTTTGATATTTTTTCTAGCTCTTCTTCTGTCGTGCCTTTTGGCATTATTATTGTGGAAAGGAAAAACATCGGCTTTGCGCCCATCGAAGCAACATCATTTGCACAGACATTGACAACATGAAAACCTGCATTTTTTCCAGCGCCCGTAATTGGGTCCTGGGACACAACCATTTTCCCGGGAAGCTTAGACACATCAATTACTGCTGCATCGATTCCGACGTTTGGCCCAACAACAATTTCACTCTGTACACTTCCAAGGTAAGGGAACACCCTCTTTGAAAGTATCAAACCGTCAACCTTGCCGTCGGGTAAGAATCTCATGAAGCCTCTTTGCAATCTGTTTTAAAAAGGTTACCACTTAGAAAGCCTTATAAAGTGCGTTAGGAAAGGTGCTCTACAGTCATTAAGGTGATTATTATGGCAGGACTTAGACCATCAAGAATTGACAGAATGGTAAATAGGCCGAATTATACGAGAAGAGAATATGTAAGAGCAGTTCCTGGAATTAAGGTAGTCCACTTTGATATGGGGGAGCTTGGAAAGAAGTTTCCTTACGAAGTCTACATGGAAAGTAAGAATGCTTGCCAGATAAGGACTAATGCCATGGAAGCATCAAGAATTGCTGCTAACAGATATCTTATGAAAGTACTTGGAAAAACAGGTTTTCACTACAAAATTAGGACTATACCCTTCCAGATTATTAGAGAAAATGCAATGGCCTCCGGAAAAAAGGCCGACAGATACGGTAACGGAATGAGACTTTCTTTTGGAAAACCTATAGGTTCAGCTGCAAGAATTGACAGAGGACAGAGGATAATGTCTATCTGGGTAGAAAAAGAGGCAATTGAAGAAGCAAGAATTGCAATGAGAAAAGCAGCTATGAAACTCCCAACTACCGTAAAAATAGATGTCCAAGAAAGAAACTAATATTTTTTTAATACTTTTTTAATTAAAAATTTTAAAAATAAATTTAATATTATTTGGCTAGATTGTAGTATACTGAGTAACCATCTGTTACTGCGTAGATGTTATCAAAGTTTCTTTCGGCTAAGAATTTTGCACCGTCAGCTGATTTCTGACCAGTGTTACAGTATAAAACAACTTTTTTGTCCTTTGGTATCTGCGTTATCATTACACCAAGCTTGTTGTAAGGGATGTTGACCGCTCCTTGAATGTGGCTTTCAGCAAACTGCTCTTCTGTTCTGACATCGATTAGATAAATATCTTCTTTACTATCAATCAACTGCTTTAGCTGAGAGGCTGTTAAAGTTTTGTAAGTTGCCGCTGCGATGGGTTGGTTTGTTATTTTAGAGATGACTTGAGATGCATATTGGTCGACTGCTACCTTTGTAAAGTCCCTGTCTGAACCTGCAAGAACAAACACCTTTTGCTTCATTTTAAAGAAATCGCTTGTCTCGTAGAACAGCTTATAATCGCCATTTCTAAGTGTGTTCTGGTCAGTTTCTGAAAGTATCCTTTTGGATAAATCTCCAGTATGCTCTTCTGAATCGGGACCACCAAGGATTATTATGTAGTCATATGCTGCATAACCTGAGTCTTTGACACCGAAATAATCGACCATAATGTTATTCTTTCTAAGCAATGAGATAAAATCAGGGTTCATTCCAATGTCAATACTGTTTGCAACGACTGCAACGTTTCCCTGTGCTATTACTCCTGGTACAAAACTTAAAGATAGCGCCAATAAAAGTAGTATGGAAACTGTTTTCCTTCTCATTTTATCACAGAAGGTAATTTTAAAAATCAAATATAAGAGTTTCTGTTATTAAATAAAGAAAAGAATTAATTGAAATCTATTCATCTTCTATTATACCGCCTATAGACCTTGAACTTTTTATACCCAATATCCTTGAAATCTGTTCCATCGGTAGTTCCTTCTGTGCATGGGGCTCTTGTGGTGTTGTTTCGGTATTATGCCTCCAAATCCTACATACCCGGCGTTATCATTTATCATCACATAGGTCTGCTTTATCCAGTCTGCCCCCCTTGCGATGTTTGACATCCTAACTTCATCTATACTACCTTTGAAGAATTTTTGAGAACCTGCATCAGACCCGATGTAAAAGTTTCTATTGCTGACTTTTGGAGTTCCAATGACTTCAGTTTCAGCTACCCTTTCGCCATCAACATACAGAGTCATCTTTGCCCCATCGTAAGTGACAACTAGATAGTACCAACTATTTGCTTGAGGTAATTTCTTACCCCAATCTAAAGTTTTCATGCCTATGTCATGAAAATAAATATGGCCTTGCCATCCCTGCCATTTGTCTTGACCAATACCTTGTCCGTCCCAATCTCCTTTCTGGGCTATTTTTGTAGTTAAGCTGTTATTGGCAGTGTTAGCCCAGGATTCAATGCTTAGAGTAGAGGGTGTATTTAATGATGGGGAGTTACCACAATCTATGTAACTGCTATCCAAGGTGAATTTGACTGCACCGTTTATCTTACCCAAAATATTTTGCTCCACATTTTGGAGAATCCCATTATTAGTATTGGATGTCGAATCGATAGCTACACCTGATGTTTCTTCAAGGTGCTGGACTAAAAGATAATTACTATCCCAAACAGCCGAGGGATTTTGACCAGAACCTACATTGCTATTTCCATAATACATCCAGATTGAAACATTCGGAACTATTAATTCGGGTATTCTAATCCATATATTAGCATGTGCAGCATCGTATGACTCAATCTCATAATCCAAAAGTAACGAGCCATCAGCATTTGTAAACCTAATATCGTTATAGTTATTCTGCATTCCAATTCTAGAAGGAACGTTTACATATGCTGGAAAATTGGTAAGAGTTGAAGATCCAGCATTTACTATTATTATCTGTTCCCTATATGCCCAGTCATCATTCCACCAAGATTGGTCTTCTGCTACTGAAAAAGTGATTGAAGTAAAACTAAATATTATTAAGACTATCATGATAAAAAATGATTTCTTAGCTCTATTTGATATGTGTCTCATTGTGAAGTATTCTCCATTGAATATTTAAATATTTGGAAAAGAAAAGTTGAAAAAAATAAAAATTCATTGTTCTTCTTCAATGTGATTTTTCCTATAATTATTTTTTATAATTGATAGTATTGACTGTATTTGACCTTGAAAATTTTTGCTCCACGGATAATAATTAACACCATCTGACACCTTGTTCTGTTTAGAGCCTGGTCCTGCGTTTGTACCCCACCAATTAAATCTGCCGTCAACTATTGATGGAACTTTTGCGGGACCAATATCTGGGCGAAATGTCGAGACGATACCAAATTCATCGTTATCTATTATGTCGTTGTAGTTTGCTACGACTACTATAGTAACTGGATCTTGAGCCTCTTCAACTTCAATTCCATTATAGTTTCCTTTAATTACATTGTCAGTTATGGATACTTGTGAACCCTCTCCGTAGAATGTGTGGACATATATGCCAGCTGAACTATAACCCCACCATGTACCTTGGCATTTTGTAATGGTATTTCCTTTAATAATAGCTTTTCCCCCGTTTCCAACTTCAATTCCATAGTCGGTGAAAGAAATTCTAGGGTCTTTAGTATTTGGTACTCCAGGACCTTTGCCTGTATATGTGTTGCCTTCTATATTGGCCATGCTATCGGTTCCCACAAATACCCCAATTCTGCCTATGTTTGAAAAAGTATTGTTCTTGACATTTACTGTGTTTGATGTTGTATGGTCGGCAGGAGGGGAATACATACTTATTGCTCGCCCTCTAGTTTCTGAGTCGATAACATTGCCACTACCATCTAAAACAATAGGATTGTGTTGAATATTTTTAAAGGCACAGTTTTCAACTGTTCCAGAACCTTGGAAATAAAGGCCTATCTCAATATTATAATTTGGATAGTCGCCGTCAAATGTGATATTTTTAAAGGTAACAGTTTTGTCTTGATTCACTAAAATCCATGCCCTCCCATTTCCGCTTCCACTGGTATCAAAACTTGGTTTTATAATAACAGCCTCTTTACTTGATCCAACTAGAGTTAAATTTTTATCAAGTATAATTTGGTTTGTAACTATATAGGTTCCAGGATTCAAAAATAAGGTATCCCCTGAAGAGGCAGACGCAACAGCATCTTGTAAAGTTCCAGTGCCAGGGTTTACATTGATAGTAGCTGCGCTAACAGGGTTAATTATAGCCAATATAGATATTATTAATAAAATTCCTATGATTATAGATTTAATTTTTTTCAATTTAATTCACCTCTATATTAATTTTTATAATTATATAGTCATTCCCTTTCCATATATTTAAGGATATGGAAAAAAATAGGGAAAATATGGAAAAGAATATGGAAATAGGGAAAATTATAGAAGTTTCTTCCCTTTTTCTGTTACCTCTAACCTCTTGTTTCTCCCTTTTCTGCGCACGATGATGTATCTATTGGACTCAAGATATCTAACATTTTTTCTAACAGTTGGCCTTGTAATAACTAAGTCCTTTCCAAGACTAGAATAGGTGGGATTTATTCCAAGTTTATTCTGATTCAAGATGTATTTGATTATCTCAATCATTTTGTTATTCAATATGTCTGCATTTTTTGTAATAATTGGTTTTGTTTCTTTTTCAATGAGTTTTAGCAGTTTAGGCTCAACTGAGTCTTTGTCAATTGAAAGGATAATGATGTTATTCCCAAAATAGGCTATTTCCCTAAGTTCTGTGATAAAATTATAGGTATCGATGAATCCGTTCTTGATAATGAGATAATCTATGCCGTCTAGTAAAATGACGCTGTTGCCCTTAATACATTCAAAAAACTCTCTAAGATTTTTCAAATTATGGGGGGCTGTATTTTTTCCTTTTCTTGATGAAAGCCAAAAATAATCAAATTCGATATCTTCAATCTCAAAATTTTCTATTTCACTTCGCGATATTATAGTTCCTTTATATCCTATATCTATAAGCTCTCTAAAAGCTTCAAATGGTAATAAGTTAGAAGGCCCTTTTGAGAAATATAGATTTCCGTCATTTAACTCATATTTTAATATCTGTTTCTTTAGCTCATCTTCTTTTCTCTTCTGTTCAGTTATATCCCTCAAAGTGCATATTATTGATTTTTCTCCCTTGATATCAAGAATTGTTAAGTTGATTTCAGCTGGAAAGACATGGCCAGTCTTCTTAATAAAATTTGTTTCCATAAATAAACTTGAACTTTCAAGCCCCCGAGCCAATATATGCTGTAACTTCTTTGTTTCATCGGGCGCAATTAATTCGTAGAGATTTATCCCGATCATTTTCTCTTTTGGAAATTGAAAGAGCCCCACACTTGCAGTGTTGGTATCCCTAATGAAAAGGTCCTGATCTAAGATAAATATCGGCTCATAGGCTTTTTCAAAAAGTGTCTTAAACTTAAATTCAGAGGACTTAATTTCTTCTTGAAGCTTTCTCTGCTCAGTAATATCGTTTCCCACTGCAAGAATTGCAGTTAGATTTCCATCTTTATCCCTTATTGGCCTATTAGCCCAGTAAACCCAGACCCTTTCTCCATTCTTTTTTGTATTTTCATTGATGTGAACTTTGTATTGTTTCTCATTTTGATGTATGTCAGAGGCTAGAGTCCTAAGGTCACGACCTGTTGACTCAAACTCTGGTGTTATTGTTTCATAAACATTTTTACCTATTACCTCATCCTTTGCAAACCCAAAAAAAGATAAACCGTATTCGTTCATCGAAAGAATCACACCATCTCTATCGAATTTGAAGATAATGCTGTTTGCAGACTCAACTATCTGCCTGTACTTATTTTCACTCTCTTTCATTGCTTCCTCAGATCTGATCCTAGCAATTGTTCCTCCCATCTCTTGAGACAATGTAACAAGGATTTTTTTAGAAAGTTCAGAGATGTCGTCTTTTTCATGACTTCCAATGTTGAGGCCCCCCATAGGTTTGCCCATATGGGAAAAAGGGATTATTGAGAAAAATTTCAATTTTTCCTTGTTCCTCAGCATATCAAGCATTTCAATTGATATTCCATTTGTAGATTCGTTGCCCTTTACAAATAGCGGACCTTTTGAAAATTTAGATTTATCACTTACCTTTTGAAAATAATCAAGAGTTTCGCTAGATATGCCCCTAATGCATTCAAGGTTAAATTCTGATATTTTTTCATCAATGATGTATATTCCGCCACAGTCTACCTCCCCAATTTGAAGTGCAGTATTCAATACATCTTCAAGGGCTAGACTCATTGTATTTGTCTGGCACAGTTTTGAAGCAAGTTCTGTCTGAAGATTCAATATCGTCTCGGCCTTCTTCAAATCAGAAATATTCCTTACTATGTGGATAACGCCCTTTAATTTATCATCTTTATAGATAGGTGATGAGCTCACCCTTGCCGGAATCCTCTCTCCATTTTTTTTCAAGTATTCCATTTCGTATGTGAAAACATCCCTATTGCCTTTCATCCTCTTGATCTGAAGTTCTTGCATTAATGCGTAGTACTCCGGGGGGACATTTTGAATTACATTCATTTTCAAAAGCTCTTCTTCAGAATACCCACTCTCGCTGGCACTTGCTTTGTTGACATAGGTAATCTTGCCTTCTTGATTATGGATAAAAATCATATCCTGGGCGGCCTCAATTATAGAACTATAATAGTCACTCTGCGTATTAAAGTCTGCATCTGTTGTTTTTTGAATTGACTCTGATATTTGCTCTGGTGCATCTTTAGCAGATTTCATGGACATCAACACTTTTGAATTTTAGGGTTATTATAGTGCCTTTTGGCTTGTTGTCACTGACAATTATATCGCCGCCGTGCTTTTGTATTATCTTCCTGGCGATAAAAAGCCCAAGACCAGAGCCTTTATTTGGCCCGAAACCAAATCCTTCTTCGAATAACTTATTTTTAATTTTATCGGGGATGCCTACGCCGTTATCTGCAAAGGATACCTCGCAGTATTTTCCCTCCCTCTTTAGAGATACATCTATCCTATCAGCCTTTCCGTGAAGTTTTGCATTTCGGATAATATTGTCAAATACGACCATTATTGATTCATCGACAAGAATTCTGCAACTTCCTAAGAAATTAATTTTAATTTCAGGATAATGTTTTGTGAGCTCTGCTAGTTTATTTTTAGCGTCATATAATTTAGCCTCTGTTGAATCCTCTCTTCCGTTAAAGGCTTTTTCAAAGTCCCTAGTATTTTCTATCAGCTCGACACTTTTTGATATTGCTTTCATCACCCGCTCTTTTATATCCACATCTTCTGTAGCTATGAGATCGCAAAAGTTCAATGCAACTGTCAAATCATTTAGTATGTCATGCCTCAATATTTTATTCATTATTTCAAGAGTTTCATTTAGCTCTGTTAGCTTATCTTCTGTTGCCTTACGATCTGTTATGTCAATTCCAAGCTCTAATACCAATCTATTTCCATCTATATCAAGAAAAGGATAGGTATGTATTTCGGCCGCCTTGCCATCTCTTTGGGTTCTTTCATAGACTATTGGTTTATTGCTTTCAAATACCCTTAATATTGGGCAATCCACGCAAGGTTTATCGGCATCATAAAAAACTTTGTAACATTTTTTTGATTCAATTTTATTGAATCTGTCCCTTAAAAATTTGTTTGCAAAAACAATATTGCGATTAGTATCATAGAGGCAGACGTAAACAGGCAGCTGTTCTAAAACAGAAAAAAGCCTTTTATTTTCTATTTCTAATTTTTGCCTGAGATCACTCTCTAGCTGTATGTCTTTTATTGTTCCGGTATGCCCTAAAATCGTTCCCTCGCTATCCCTGAAAACTGTCATTTCAAGTTTGCAATCCACTTGCTTACCATTCTTTCGTTTCATGGTGACATTAAAATTCTGAATTGACCCCTTACCATACAACTCCTTTAGTAAGAGATTTCTGTCAGCAGGATTAATGTATATTTCTGTAGCTTCCATTCCTAATAGTTCATTTTTCTGATACCCCAGTATCCGCGATGCGTCCTCATTGGCATAGACAATTACCCCATCCTTGTTTACAGAAATATTGGGAAGCGCATATGCGTGATTAATAAATATATCTGGGAGAAAAGTATTGTATTTTTTATTGTTCTTAATCTTTCGATCAGTACTATCATCTATTACCATGGAAGACCTTCTGAGATGGATCAGTTATTTACATAGAGTCAATGAATAATCTTTTTCCCTATATATAAATATATGGAAAAAAATAGGGAAAATATGGAAAGCCTAACTTTTCATATTAATTTCCCAATTTAAATATTTTTACATTGCATCACTAAGTAATATTTAAAAGGAGTAATCTTTGTGTCTATTAAGAGAAGATGACAAAAGAAACAGTAGAGATCGGCGGGAAAGAGGTCATATTGATAGGCACAGTCCACATATCAAAGGAAAGTGTGGATGAAGTAAGGGAAATCATAGAAAAAGAAAAGCCCGATGTTGTGGGTGTTGAGCTCTGTGAAGGCAGGTTTCAAGCACTTAAAAACGTCAAAAAATGGGAAGATACCAATATTTTAGATATCATAAAACAGGGAAAGATATTCCTTTTCTTAATCAATCTATTGTTATCCAATTACCAGAAAAGGCTCGGCGATAAGTTTGGCGTCAAACCGGGCTCTGAGTTTATTGAGGCAATAAACGTTGCAGAAAAAGAGGACATAAAAATTGCCCTAATTGATAGAGACATCCAGACCACATTAAAGCGGGCCTGGTTCAAGATGAAGCTCAAAGAAAAGTTAAAGCTTATGTTTGGGGTCTTTCTAGGGTTCTTTGAAGAAGAGGAAGAAGAGGACATTATCGAAAAGCTTCAGGATAAGGACATAGTAAATGAGCTATTAAATGAGCTATCCAAGGAGATACCGTCAGTCAAAGAAACATTAATTGATGAGAGGGACAGATACATCGCTCTAAAGATACTGCAAAGCGATGCCAAGAAGTTTGTGGCTGTTATCGGCAGAGGCCACATGGATGGAGTAATAAAGTCATTGAAAGAGCTAAACAAGAAGGGCTTAAAAAATGAAATCAAAGAGCTTGAGGTAATCCCCCAGAAGAAGAGCTATCTAAAATACATAGGGTACTTAATTCCTATAATTTTCTTTGGGATAGTCATATACGGATTTTTTACTAAAGGTATTGAATTTACATTAAAGGTGTTTTTTGTCTGGATTATTGTAAACGGCACGCTGTCTGCTCTTGGTGCAGCCCTTGCCTTGGCGCACCCCATCTCTATACTGGTGGCGTTTGTGGCAGCCCCTATCACGTCATTGAATCCAACTATAGCCGCCGGCTGGTTTGCAGGACTGGCAGAGATAAAATTCCGAAAACCTAAAATAAGGGATTTTGAAGGATTAAATAGTATTAACGGGTTTACTGACCTTTGGAAAAATGGCGTCACAAGGATAATTCTTGTTGTGGCATTTTCCAATATAGGAAGCACTATTGGGACGATATATGCGCTCCCTTACATAATTTCCCTTTTATGAGGTGATTGAAGTGAAAAAGATATTATTGGCGATATTTGTTATATCTGGATTATTGCTCCAGGGTGTATATGCAGAAGAAGAGTATATCAATAAATTATGGACGCACAACATGGGTGGAAACGTGTGGGAAATCCTGCACGGCGATTTTACTGGCGATGGCGTTCCTGAAGTAGTTGTTGCATCTGGGTGCTGCGGGAATCCTGGATATGTGACTGTTTTTGATACAGAAGGTGTGATAGTCTGGCAGGCTAAGATGCCATATGAGGTAAGGACCCTTGATATAGGGGATATTGATGGGGACGGAAAGCTTGATGCGGTCTGTGCCTCTACCGATACAAAGATTTACTTCATCTCAAACAGCGGGGAAATAGTGAAGGTGTTCCCTGATTCTGGTGACGTCTTAAAGATAAGAATAGCAGATATTGACGGAGACGGGAAAAATGAGGTCATCACCGGATCTACTTACATCAGGGTTTTCAAAGACATGGAAGAGATAGCAAATTACAGTACATCAAACAGGGTAATGGACATAAATGTCAATGACATAAACGGTGACAAAAAATTAGAGATAATCACAGGCGGTCTTGGGAACTATGTCTATGTTTTTGATAGCGGCCTAAATCTTTTGTGGAAGAATCAGAGCAACTCAGTTATATGGGGGACAATCCCGTTTAACTATCTTGGAAATCCATCAATACTTGTTCTGACAAGGGGCTATTATGTCCTGGACAAGGACGGGAACAAAGTATTCCAGAAGAATATGGATGAGTATTTCATTTCAGGCCATGACACAGGCAATATGATTTTATTGGCCGATGGGAAAGGGAACCTCAACAGCTATGATTATTCTCTAAATGATCTATGGAACTATAAGGTTGAAAAGGAAGTAAAGGACATCTATTCCTACAAAGAGGGAAATGAGATGATAATACTTCTTGGATCAATGGATGAGAACTTCTACATGATAAAAGGCGATGGCAAATTTATTGGCTCTGCAAAGGCAGGCTCATACGTTTCTGCAGTTGATAGCTTCAATGTGCAAAACAAGAGATACGTAGTTTACGGCTCATTTGATGATAATGTCAACACATACTACAGGGAAACAAAAAATGTCCCGTTTTATGGATTCGGGACAGTTCTAGCTGCCTTGATATACTTCCTATACAGAAGGCGTCAGTAGCTCCTAAATCTTTCGACCACAAAATTTTTTTCAAGGGCATTTATGAACGCTGCGGCTTTGGGGCCTGACTCCTTGCCAATCAAGACCTGGTATATGGCTCCAAAAAGCATTTTTGGCTCAATGGGAATTCCTGTCGCTATTTCATAGATCTTATTGTGAAGCTCAACATCAGTTAGATCCTCGCCCTGGACTAGATCAGAGATTATTCTAAGCCCTTCCTTCTGCTCCTTTGAAAGATCTATTTTTGGGGGCTCATCCAATAACTCAAACTTTATTATATCAGGGGCGTAGAGCTTTACCCAGTTTGACGCGAGCCTTACCCTCGTCTTTATCCTTTCGATGTCAGTTTCAGAAAGCTCACTTTTTATGTGGCCTTCTTTTTTTAGGATTTTTATAATTCTGTCAACATCAGAAGTTATCTGGACAAGGACAGCCATGAATCTAAAAGATGGCTGTGCTGGCAGGGCATTATACCCCCAGATGTTAGAGAATTCATAGAGCTTGTCATACTTTTCTCTCTTGGTAATCTCTTCATCGCCAAAGTAAGTTGTTTCGACCCTATCAAACTCATCGTAAACATTTAAGAAATCAAGGTCAAGGGCAATCTTTAACTCCTTTGTCGGCTTTGTCTTGACAAAAAGATACCTCAATACGTCAGGCTCCATGACAGACAGTATATCTGAAGGCAAAATGACGTTTCCCTTGGATGATGACATCTTTCCGCTTGCACCTTTTAAAGATACAAACTCGTAAGTTGCACCTATTATAGGGGGCCTATTGAATATCTCCTGTATAATCTTCTGCCCTGTGTCAGCACTTCCGCCTTGCGTGCCGTGGTCCTTCCCATATGGCTCATAGTCAACGCCAAGTTCAGCCCACCTTGATGGCCAGTCCACCCTCCATTTCAGCTTGATGTAGTTTGCCTTCCTTATGTCTGCGGTCTCTTCAAATCCACACTTACATGAATAACTTAGGGCATACTCCCTATCAAAAGATTTGATTTTTGTCATGTCCTTCCCACATTTTGGGCAGTAAACTGAAACTGGATACCAGTCGGCTGCAATCTTTTCTCCACCCCTCTGGCTGTTCAATAGCTCGATTAGCTTGTCCTTTTTATCAAGTGATATCTTGATATTGTTTTTGTAAATGCCCTTTTGGTATTGATCTGAAGCCCTCAAAAAATCTGGTTTCATTCCAGCTTCAGAAAGTGAAACTTCAAAAGGCTCCATGAAATGATCAGCAAATGATTTGTGGCACCCATCCGGGTCTGGGACCTTACAGTCTGGGAGCCCTATATACTCAGAATAATTTGCCGGCACATTTGAAGGGACTTTTCTAAACCTATCATAATCGTCCCACATGTGTATGTGGCGGGAGTTGTATCCCATGTCCTTTAATGCAAGCGCTACAAGGCTTGTCGTGATGGCCTCTCTGAAGTGGCCTATGTGACAGAATCCTGAGGGTGTAACCCCAGATTCACATACATACTCTTTCTTCTCTCCTCTTTCAGCTATAATTCTCTCAGCAAAAGTTGATGCCCAGTGCATGTCTAACCTCTCCGTCTGACGTTTGAGTCTTTATCGCATATCTCTTTTAAGACTTGCTCAAAGGACTCGTCATTCATCAAAACTCTATTCAAATAGACGCCTGTCCTGCCTATCTTATCCCTTCTTGTGAGGACTTGAGAGCGCTCTCTCACAATGTCAATTGAAACTTTTAGTAGTTTTGATACTTCAGCTTCCCTCCCAGTTATCTCTTCTTCTACGTGACCCTTCTCATTTGGCCTTATCAATACGAGCCTTTTATCGACACCTGGGACCCTCTTATCTTCTTTTAAGTCGTCAAGCTCGATTGCCCCCCCAAAATAGTAGAACTCAATCTCCCTTACCTTTGACTCTGTGATGGGGAAGGTTATAGTTTCCCCGCCGAAGAGCGTGATTGCACCCTTCACAAGGTGCCAAGGCGTTGCCTGGACAATGCTCCTCTCCTTGATCCCTAGGTCATCAAGCGCCATCTCGAGTAGGTAAGTCTCAGGTATATGCTCGATAAAAAAGTCAATATCTGATGCTTTGTGTACATCCCCCCTGGCTACTGAGCCGTAGAGAATGGGATGAAAATCCGATATTTTTTCCATGACTGTAACTGCCTTGGATCTAATTGACGAAAGCAGCTGCCACTTTTCTTCGTCATAGACAACATTTCTCCTGTGAAATGCGACTGTTTTCTCCTTCATTATAAAAAATTACAGTTAGAAATATAAATCATTATCTTAGGAATTGGATATGAATCCGCTTTATATCGTGCTTTTAGGCATAATTATGTTCTGGGTCATACTTTCCGAGGTCAATAAAAAGTATAGCCTTTCAAAGTATGGCGTCGATTTCCAGGGGATAATCCTTTTGTGGAGAACTAAAAAGTTCAATGACTTTATTGATAATATTTCACAGAAAGGGAAAAAGATCTGGGGAGTATACAGCATAATCGGGATAGGTGCTGCAGTCGTCGGGATGGTCACTGTGTTTTACTTCCTACTATCAAATGCTATCAAGGTCTTGCTTTCACCTGAACCCTCGCCAGGGGTCGGGTTTGTAATCCCAGGTGTTACAGTCCCCTTCTGGTACAGCTTGATAGGGCTTATAGTAGTCCTGATGGTGCATGAGGGGTCGCATGGTATAATAGCAAGGGCAAACAACATCTCTCTGAAGTCAGTCGGGTTAGCCCTTTTTGTTGTGCTACCTGGTGCATTTGTTGAGCCTGATGAAGAGGAGCTAAAGAAAACATCAAGACTCACAAGGATGAAGGTCTATGCGGCAGGTTCTATGGCAAACTTTGTCACAGCATTAATTGCGTTTGTGTTAATCATGGCAGTTATCAATCCCCTTTTGACGCCTTCAGGTATAGAGATAGTGTCAATTGAGGAATCTTCTGGTGCGTTTGCGTTTTTATCGCAGGGCGATATAATAACAGAGATCAACGGCGTAAAGATTGAAACACTAGAGAACTTCTATGGCATTATGCAAAATTCAAAGCCAGGCGATACGCTAAATATTACATCTGATAAAGGCACATTTGAAGTGTTGCTAAAAGAACACCCAACTGATGCTGGCAAAGGCTACATTGGCATTGTGACCTCTCAATATTACAACTCGCCAGTTAACATGAAGATTTTGACCCCAATAAGCGGGGTATTGTTCTGGGTTTTCCTTTTGAACTTTAACATAGGGCTCATAAACCTCTTTCCACTGCCATTTTTGTTTGATGGGGGGAAGATATTCAAGGAGATAGTCGATATAAAGTTCAGCGAGGCGAACTCTAATGCGATTCAGAAGGTATTTGCTGTGATAGGCATTTTGCTCTTCGCAATAAATATCCTGCCTTCATTTTTATGATGTTATGATAAAGGTAGTTTTTTTACGGGACAAGAGGAGTCTTGAGATAGAAGCCGAAAATGTTTCTCAAGTATTCTCAAAGCTATCCATATTGCGAGAGCAGTATGTCGTGATAAAAAACGGCAGGATAATCTGTGAGGATGAGCCTTTGTCAGATGGGGATACAATTGAACTATTCACAGTTGCTTCAGGTGGTTAATTGAAGTGCTCAAGGTGTAAAAAGGATGCAATCTATTTTCAAAGGCAGTCAGGCCAGTACTACTGCGGGGAGCATTTCAATAGCTATTTTGTTAAGAAGTTCATGCGCGGCATCAGGGAAGACAAGCTGATAAAAAAGGATGAGAAGATTGCAGTTGCCGTAAGCGGCGGAAAGGACAGCCTGACTTTGGCCTTTCTTCTAAAAAAGCTGCAGGCTAGATACCCATTTGAAATGGAGGCCATCATAGTTGATGAGGGTATTTCTAGATATAGACACCACACCCTTAATGCAGCAAAAAATCAACTTGAAAAGCTTGGGATAGACTACCACATCGAAACTTTTAAGGATAATTTTGGAAAGACTCTTGACTCTTTTGTTGAAAATAACAAGGAAAATGCGTGCTCCACCTGCGGCGTTTTACGAAGGTATATCTTGAATAAAAAAGCAAGGGAGCTATCCTGCACAAAGCTTGCGACAGGCCACAACCTTGATGATGAGGATCAGTCTGTTATAATGAATCTCATACGGGGCGATGTAATCAGATTTTCTAGAGGCCAGAACTATTACAAGAAGATCAGTGACAAATTTGTAGAGAGGATTAAACCCCTGCGTTATTTTTTGGAAAAGGAGATAGTCATCTTTGCACTCAATAATAAACTTACCTTCGACTCATCCGAGTGCCCATATGCTTTGTATGCTATGCGGGGGGAGGTGGGGAAGTTTCTTGACAGGATGGAAGAGGTGAGGCCTACAACAAAATACTCTCTTTTGTCAGGCTATGATAAGATACTCCCGGCATTAAATCAGTGCTTTATCCCGGAATCAATTGGGGTATGCGAGATTTGTGGAGAGCCAACAATGGATGGCACCTGCATGAGATGCAAGATTTTGGAGAAATAGGGTTAGACTTTAAGGTTTCCATACTTTTAAAAAATCTACTCTTTCAAAGTCACTGTCGTTTGTGGCGATATTCTTGATGTCATAGTATTTGCAAGTAGCGGCATGGATTGCATCATTAATCAAAAGAGTATCTAAAAATAAATAAGAGCTCTTCAAAATTATTTCATTAATATCTAAAACTTTAATATTTTCTACTTTAGATACCTCAAGGACAGCTTTTCTAGGATTTTCAATTTTCTTAAGAACATCTGGGTTATTTTTTATTATTTTTAAAGAATCATGAATTGGTATTTTATACTCCCTAGAAACATTCAATATAAGTAGTTTATGATAAACTTCAGAAATTACAATAGGATTGACATAACCTCTAATTTCACCAGATTTAATCTTGTTTAATAATAAATTACACGATTTAAAGTTGCCAGTTGCGGTAATGGAATAGATGAAAATATTACTATCTAAAAAGATATTGTCTTCTATGAATTCATTAAGTTTCATGAAAACCATCATAAAAGTAAGTCTAATTCTTCTTCTAATATCTGTTTTACCATTTCGTTTGAAGATTCTATCTTAGTTTTGAATGGGGGATCGTCTTCTTTCAATATCTGAACTAAAACTTCCTTGTCGTCTATGTCAATCTTCTCAAGAGGATAAATAATACCATCCTTTATCCTTGCGTGGATTATTATTCCCATAAATATTAATACAATCGCATGTTTTTAAGTATTGCTGTAAGATTCGTAGAACGGAAAAATACGATGCAAAGGCGGATTACCACTATCCTAAATTAAGGCAAGAAAAAGAGAATCTATAAATATAGTGCCAGAAGTAAAAATATTCAAGATTAGAGCCCATCAATCCACCAAAAGACCTTATTTCCTAGACAAGCCACCCATAGAAAAACCTTTTATAATAATATGAAAATCTAAATCTTATGCCCTGGTGGCTTAGTGGTATAGTGCCTGCTTGGTAAGCAGGAGGTCGCGGGTTCAATCCCCGCCCAGGGCTTCATAATTCTATTTTCGAGTATTTAGTTAATCCAGATAATATCCAGCCCCAACGACATACGTCTTACCCTTGTGGGTGACACTTTTAATGAAGGATACCTTTTCTGAGTCAATACCCTCTCCCGGCCTCTTCCAAAGATACGGCTCAGACCAGCCTTCGCCTTTACGGTTATATGCTATCTTCATTATCATCTCTGTTATATTTGTACCACGTGCATCCGTCATGTTTGTAATTTCTATATCTTCGCCCATATTGTCCGGGGGAAATACAAGCCTAATAATCCTTTTACCTTTAACAATCCAGACAAAAACGTAAATATCACCATATAAGAATCTGCCTTCTGTTCGAAACATAGGAAAAGCGTCCTCACCCTGCGCCTCGACAAAAAATGCAGCTTCTCTGACTAATGATTCAATATCTTTAGCAATATTTTCTGGCATATGATCACTATTATTTTATAGACACTTCAAGTTAAATATCTTTTTAGTTTATCTTATATTATTCGTCCTTTTCTGCTTCACAGTATGCCAAAAATGGGCAGTGTGAAGTGTAGCATTTACTTTTTGCAACTCTTCTGAAGTTTGAAAGAAAACACCACAACGGCCTCTTTGTCTTTGGTATGTGATCCTTATTTTCTTCTATTATCTCTTCTTCAATGGTAGTTAAATCGTCCTTCATTAAATAAAACACATGCACCTTCTCAGATCTATAGCTATACATGCAATAGCCTTCCATCTTTTCTCCTTCAACTTCAATATAATCCCATTCTTCCATAGTATGCACTACTCATAGGTTAACATTATTTGTATAAATACATTCACTTTGAAATATCTATACGAACATGAGAAACAAGCTAAGTGGAATTGCACGATATTTATTTTCAAGGTCTAAATGATTTTTAGTAACAAGAATCCCCTGGTCAAATCTTCTCAGATTATAGAAATCATGATTACCAATCTTTGACTGATATTTAACTTCAACAGGCAGGAGAGTTTCACCAAGCCTCACGACATAATCTATAGACTCCCCTTTATTAGTTCTGTAATAGAAAAGAGAGTTCGAAACATCGAAAAGATCTGATGGAGAAAAATTATAGGATAATCTCGCCAGATGATCCCCACATAAACTTTCTGCCATAATGGATCTATTTTCAGGCGTTAAAATATAGCTTTGGGACATCTTAAAATAATTGCCACCAGGATTTAATAGGTAGCCTCTAAAGGCATGAAAGAAAAATGGATTTGGAACTTGTATTTTTTTCTCTGACCTATGCTTTGCCGTCTTTCTATCAAAATCAACTGCTGGATAAACATTAACTGCAAATAGAGTCTGAAGTAGCTCACAGTATTGTGCCACTGTCACAGGACTTAGAACATCAGACTCCCTTGCCATCTTAAGCCAGCCAATAGGCTTTCCCTCATGTTTGATAATGGCAGATAGTATCCTCTTAGATATACCCTCTTCTCTACCAAGCTTTGTTATGTCCCCAAAAAAGAACTGAAGATAAAGCTCATAGATACTGTTAGCTATTGTGCCCGAGGAGGCCATAGAATTAACAGCGGTCATAATTCCTCCATCAAGAAGATATTCCTCTAGGATATTCTCCAAAGTATTTGTTTGAGGAATTATTGGATTAATCCATTTTTCAGCATCCCCTGAGATAATATCTTTTAAAGCAGACATCCTTGTTGTGTTTTCAAATAACCCCATCTCTCTAAATCTCTGGCCAACCCTATCGGATTTTAATTCAACATACTCAGAAAACTTCATCGGTAGAAGTATCTTATTGATGTTGCCATTCTTTACCTCTCCCTTTCTACCGGGCAATCGTTCAATACTATGCTTTAAATCCCAAGAGGAGGATCCAGTCAAAATAAAAGTTTTCCCGATAAGGCCATAAGTATCGACTATGAATTTTATTGCAAGCTCCCAATTCTCTACCCTTGATATCTCATCAATCATTATCATCTTTCTTGCACTACTTTGCCTTGATGACCATTTTAGATATGCCTCGATAGTCTCCTTTAGCTCAATATTGGACCTCATAAGATCGCATGTGAAGTAACATATATCGATTGGATTCCTTATTTCGAGCTGCTCTCTTATTAAAATTTTTAGAAGGGTAGTCTTACCGACTTGTCTAGGCCCTCTAAGAGAATAAACAACATCTTTATCGAGATCAATGTGGCCTTTAAGTCTGGGATTCCAAATGTATCTAGAAGTAGTTAAATTATTTAGCTTCTCATCATTTTCTATCAATTTTTTATCTTCCCACCATGGATTTTGGGGGAGCATATCGTATATTTCTGCCATTTTAGACCTCTAGCATATTTGAATATATTAAAATTGGTATTTTTAGTATATTATAATATATTACTAGTACCATTATATAAATATAACGATTAGAAATTATTATCTTATTCTATAACAAAAGACTACTAGAGTGTAAATATATAAAATAAAAAATTAATTGATATAGTATCCTGCGCCTAGGACATATGTTGTGTCGTTGTAAACAACTTTCTTTATGTATGTGACTTTCTTCTCAATCTTATTGTCCGCTGGATTTGTCCTAAGGTATTCCCCTGACCATCCCTCACCCTTTTCGCTATTTGCTATAGTCACAAACATGCTTGTAATAGAAACATTGTTGTCGTCCTTGTAGTCAGAGACGTCTGTTCCTTCTTGCGCCAAATCTGGTGGGAAGACTACCCTCGTGATCTTATCCCCTTCGACCTTCCAGACAAAGACATATGTGTCATCAGTATAGAACTTCCCTTTTTCTCTTATCTGTGGGAATGCCTCCTCACCTTTCTCTTGGACAAGCACAGAAGCCTCTCTTACCAAAGTAGAAACTTTCTCTGGTCTTTGATCAGTCCCCTGACCGATGCAACCAGAGAACAGAAATATCAGAATTAGTAAAATAGATATGTATTTCTTCAAAGTTATCACGTCCAATTAATGGTTTTTAATTAGATTTTAAAAAAGTAACTATTATAGAATTATTCTGTTGTTAAACTTATTATTTCTTCCCTTATAGAGTTTATTTTCTTTTCTGTTAGTTTAGAAAGAATTGATTTAGATTTAATTAAAAGTTCAGGGGCAAAATCAATTAATTTTGAGTAGAGTTCATCTGAGATATCTTTATCTACATAATACTGGACATCGATTCTTGCTTTTAGTGAGTCTTCTATAAGATCTAGCTCTTCTTTATTAAAATATTCATTAAGATATTCCTTTACAAAATCAACGGTGCACGAGTGAATCTCAGACTTTATTCCTATTCTCATAAGTACAGCATAAAGTGAAAAATAAATGGTATAGTAAGCAGTGGCAACCTTCCATTCTTTCTTTATATTAACTTGAATAGATTCCAAAGAATCCTCCGCTTTGCATAAATAAGCTTGAGATAAGTTTGAATTGGGTTTAATTAATTTAATTCCGTTTTTCTGATTTAGGCACCATAATATCTTACTCATTTCCCATCACCGTTAATACAAATCCATCAATGTTTTTAATGGCTATATGATTCTCCAATACTTCCTTTACCAATATATCTTTATTGATAACAGATTTGTATTTTTCTAAAGGGTAAACAACTAGATTAATTTCAATTTGATATGTTTTTGATATTTCTCTTATTTTATTATTTTCTATATATCCGATTACAAATATATCCAGATCAGACTCTTTATTTTGAGTTCCTTTAGCATAACTTCCAAAGATAAGGCCAATCCCTGAGATAAGAGGTAATATCTTTTCTATAATTTCTCCAACTAGGGGATTCTTGTCCATAAAGAGGGTAGTTTTATAGGACTCGGCTAATATAAGATAATTTTTAGAAGTAGAATTTTTTCTTAAAAAATAGGATTTAATCTTTCCACGGAAGATTGATTCGAGTATGCCCTTTGATTCTAAGGAATTTAGAATTAATTGTGCTGTCCTGGGGCTGATATTGAGGAGTCTATTCACTTCCCTTATATAGAGATTTTTGTTATACCCTGAGGTGAATAAAGAAATAACTTTGAGATGATTTTCCGTTATACTAAGATTATTGTTTAATAAATGATACATATGTTTAAAATATAATACAATATTATTTAAATCTTTGTGCCCATAAAATTAGAAAAGAAGAAAAAGATTAAAAATTAATTTATTAAAGATTCTTTTTCTTTACTCTAATTGAAGATGGCGGTAGTCCGCCTTTTGAATTTAGTATTTCATCCAAGTTCTAAAGTTTTTTTTACAATGTCCAAAACAAACTTTACATCTTCGATGGCTCTTATTGCATCACTTTGAGCATATTCTTCAGAAGGTAAAAAGTCTTCAGCGCCGTAGAAGCTTACCTCCCTTTCTTTTCTCAATGTTTTAGATATAGTTCTTATTTTATCAGAATTAGATAAGAATGGCTCTTTTAAAAAGTCTTTATTTTTATCTAGGATAATACTAACATCGTGCATAGTCGGAACAATAAGCCCCATATCTAGTAAGACAGCCTTTAGTAAAAGCTCCACAGTTTCCTGGGCTTCCCTTACTACTTCTGCATACCCTTCTCTTTTGAGATATTCATTCAATACTTCATATCTAATAATGGCGCGTTTTAGATAGTCTTCTGAAAGTTTATCCAACTTTTATACCTTCTAATATCTTTTTATTATTAAGGACAAAGTATTCAAAACTACCACACTTTTCCTTTCTTGTTTTACATTCATTCATTAGATTCTTATATTTCATAAGTAAATTTTCCATGAAATTATCTCTATCAAATATGATAATTCTTTTTGTAACCATGTCAAGATACAGAGGATTAAAGCATAATGATTCTTTTTCTGTTAGAATTAAAGTTGATATTTCAGAGGATATTCTATCCTCGTAAAGCTTAAGGCTTAAATTTAAGAGTGGGGATTCAATCTCTTTGACAAATTCTCTTATCCTCTCTCTCCTGTTTTTATCTGTTTTAATTACAATAAATAAATCAATATCTGAATCAAACTTATTCTCTTCCCTTGCATAAGATCCATAGACTACAAGGGACACTAGTGCATCACCATAATAATCTTCGATTTTGCTAAAAAGTTGAGTTATATACTCTTGATGATTTTTAGTGAAAAACTTCATTATACCAAATAGATAATTTATATTTATAAAGATAATCAGTAGGGTGGGTAATAGATTAATTAAATAAAATAAGAAAAGAAGAAAAAGAAATTAAAAATTAAAATATTAAAGATTCTTTTTCTTGACTCTAATGGATGAGGGTGGTAGTCCGCCTTTGTGCCTGTGCGTAAATCAAAGCTTCCAATTTCTTAGATCTAATATCCTCTGGTAATCAGGCTTATTTGGAACTGTTTTTTCCTGTAAGATCCCGATATTATAGTAAAGATGCGTTAAAAGATTCAATAGGTTTCCAGAAAGCTTGTATGGTGAGTTAAATTCAAAATCTGTTTCAACTGTGACTAGACCTTCATACTTTGTCGGGTGCAAAAACCATCCGTGGTATGCCTCTTCCCTAGTAAGGCTTAGCGCCATCTTTCCGAATATCTCCCTCATCTTTAAAGCTGCCATCGACGCTATAGGATGGGTCTTTAAAGAAGCGATAAAGATTATGGCGTTATAATCAAGTTCCTTTAGGAGAAGTTTATCTTCATAAGGATTTTTTAGTTTGGCCCTATCAAGAAGGTAGATCATCCCTGCGTATGTGGTGACGTTATAGAAGGGGGGCTCTTTTTCTGCAGGCAAAGAGATGCATTTTGAAGCGTAATCTTTTGATGGGGCATTTGGATTACATGTTAAAAGAATGGCATTATTAAAGTGCTTTGTAACCTCAATGGAGTCCTTGCCTCCAGAGGCAGAGATAACGCAGACCTTTTGGTCTTTTGATAGCCTCTTTACCTCCTCAGCCCTAAATACCGTCCCGTTGTATTGCATGGCATAAAGCCTTGCCACGTGGAACGCATTGCCGTTTCCTACAAATGCCCTCCCAGTTAGGTCAGGGAGCTCAATCCCTTCACTATCTATCTTTTCTATTATTTCTGGAATTTTTGTGACATACCTGTTTAGCGTCATCTATTTTTCTCCAATAATTTCTTTTACCTTGGATAAAATTTGATTTAAAGCCTCTTCATCTGAGGCTTCTGCTGTGATGCGTAATAGTGGCTCGGTATTTGACGGCCTGACATTTACCCACCAATCCTTGTCTGATATCGTAATTCCGTCGATTTCTTCTAAATTTTTGCCTTTATATAAGTTTTTGAGTTCTGTTATTTTGTCTATAGGGTTTTCTGTCTTAACATTTATTTCACCGCTGTGGATATATCTAGTAAGTTCATCTACCTGTAGTGAGAGTGATTTCTTTTCTAGGGATTTTAAGACATAGTATAATGCTAGAAGTGGCGACTCAAAATATCCCGCCTCTTTAAAATAAAAGTGATTTGAGAATTCTCCGGCAAAAACTGCACCTTCTTTTCTCATTAATTTTTTTATGAAGGGATGCCCCACCCTTGATTTTATCGGGATGCCTCCAGAAGATTCAATTGATTCTGGGACGGACTTACTTGATCTTAGATCGTAGAGGATTTTATCACCCTTCTTTTCTTTCAATACCTCTCTTGCTATTATTGCTGAGAGTATATCGCCCCTCACTTCCCTGCCCTTTTCATCAATGAATCCTATCCTATCCCCATCGCCATCAAAGATTATGCCTATATCACTTCCAGTTTCTAGGACCTTTGCTCTAATCTTTTTAGTAGACTCTAATCCTATGGAGTTAGGGGGGTGGCCAGGGAAGTTGCCATCAGGCGTCTCATTTAGTGTTATTATGTATGGGAACACTTCCTTTAATATTGAGTTTTCAATGACCGTGGAGCCGTTTGAGAAGTCAGAGACTATCTTGAATTTTTTCAGATGAATTAGCTTTGATATGAAGAAGTTCTTGTATTCGTCAATTATGTCCTTTCTTGTTTCTCTTATATGAAGAATCCTATTTGGTAAGTTGAAGATTTTAAATTCCTTTTTTATCTCATCCTGTGGTGAGAGAGGGATTGCATTTTTGTTACAGGCCTTAAATCCTGTATACTCTTTAGGGTTGTGGGATGCAGTGATCATCACACCTAGAGAAAATCTATCCTTTGTCGCATAGTATAATAGTGGAGTTGATATCCGCCCAAGGTATACCACATCTGATATTTCATCCATGATGCCAGTCATAAAATAATCTTTGATGTTGTCTGAGCCTATGCGGCTATCAATGCCAACTGCTATGGTATCATAGGATTTGCCTAGGGCCCTTCCAAGGCCATATGCGAACTCTTCGCCTATCTGGTCTGGATAGATTCCCCTAATATCATAAGCTTTGAATGGCATTTTTCTCAACTAGGCTTTCATAATTAGGCTTTTCCCTATATATAAGAATATGGAAAAAAATAGGGAAAATAGGGAAAATTTTTATTTTGTTTTGATTTTATATATGGACCATATTGAAAGAGATATCACTCCAAGAAAAGTTATTAGTGTTATATTAATAATTGTATTTATACTAGAATGAACTACAAACAGAGTGAATATGTATATAATCGAAATTAATAATAGTTTTTTAATAAAAATAAATTCTTTTAAAGCCATTAGATAACTTAATAACAGAGTTGAAACTGCAAAAATACTCATTGTCACTGACAAAATTGGCAATAATCTACTTGCTTCTACATATTCGTTACCAAAAAGAAATAGCACTAGATATTCTTTAAGGAATGTGCAACTAAAAATAAAAATAAATGAAAATACAATCATATATACTAGACTTTCTTTTAATATGTGAAAAGAGGGTAAATTGGATGAGTGCAGACTAGATACTTTTGGAAATTGTGAAGAAGTAAGAGCAGTGCTGAGGAAAATTATTATCATGGATATATTTAATGCGGAAACATATATGCCTGTTTGATATGAAGAAAAGAAATGTTTTACTGCCAAAATATTAGAATTTTGGAGCAGAGCAGAAAGTCCAACGACGACAAGAATTGGATAACTGTAATTATATATCGAGGGGACATCGATATTTGTATTTGGGATTTCTAATTTCATTATATCTTTTAATTTAAAATAACAAAATAAGAAAGGAACAATTGGTGCAATTGCAAAAGAAAATATGACACCATTCAATTTGAAGCCCAGACTTAATAGTATAATCATGAACAGAAATCTTGAAGTTGTATGTAGAATAGTTGCTATACCCAGACTTTTAAACCTTTGAAGTCCGATTAATGTTCCTTCGGGAATTGGAGTTAGAAAAGACCATATTATAGAAAAACCTAGGATTATTATAGGGAATACTGAAGGTATTTTTAGAAACAATGCGATAGGATAACTAAAAACAGCAAAAATTATTACTCCAATAATACCAAAAGATCCAAGTCTTTTTATTGATTTCAAAAATAATATTTTTATCAAGCTATAATTATTTCCAATATTATATTCAGATGTGAACCTCGAAACTACAGTTTGTATTGTTCCTGTTGGAACTGTAAGAATTAAAAATATAGAAAACAGGCTTCCAAATACCCCATATTCTTCTGGGCCCACAGCTCTTGCAACATATATTTGGAAAAGATATCCAAAAAATCGTGCAATAATAAGGGAAATAAACATGATGAATCCATGCTCGAAAAGAGATGAATCACGTTTCAATAATCCCATACTCAATTAATCATTAGTCTACTTAAAAACATACTGATGATGTCTTTTTGCTCTTTTCGCTATTTTTTTGCATATTCTTATATATGGGGAAATAAAAAAGACTGAATAAAGACTAAGAGGATTGTGATATGAATATAACTGTTGTTGGTGCTGGGTATGTTGGACTAACAACTGCATTAGGATATGCAAATCTTAAGCACAAAGTTTTTTGCTATGATAACGATTTGGAAAAAATAAAACTGTTAAAAAAGGGAAAATTGCCATTTTTTGAAAAAGGATTACAAGAGCTATTGCCCTTAAATTTGAATAAAAATTTTGTCGCTACGGATACTCTAATAGATAGTTTAGACAAATCAAGTATGATTTTTATTTGTGTCGGTACTCCATCTTTAAACAATGGCAAAATTGATCTTGAATATATCTTCCAATCGTGTAAGGAAATAGGGATGAATCTTAAGTCGTGTAAGGATTATAAAACAATTGTTATAAAATCTACAGTTATACCCAAAACAACTGAAGAATTAATTATACCTATTATTGAGAAATATTCAAGTAAAAAAATACAAATTGATTTCGATGTTAAAGTTATACCTGAATTCTTTCAAGAAGGAAATGCACTTCATAATTTTTTTAATCCCGATAGAATAATAATAGGGCAAATAAATTCATCCAATAATCTTTTGATTGATGAACTTTATTCTTCATTTACATGCCCTGTTTTAAAAGTATCACTTGCCACTGCTGAAATGATAAAATATTCATCTAATGCATTTCTATCGTGTAAAATATCTTTCATAAACGAAATTGGAAATATTTGCAAGTTATTAGGGTTAGATGTATATGAAGTTGCAAACGGAATGGGATATGATCCAAGAATTGGGCCTTATTTCCTCAACGCTGGCCCAGGATTTGGAGGGTCTTGTTTTACGAAGGATTTACAAGCTTTAATTAAAAAAGCAGAATCTTTGGATTATACTCCTTTACTCCTCCAAAGTATTTTGGAGGTGAATAATAACCAACCATTAAAAGTCATTAATTTGATAAAAAAGAAATTTAATAAGATAGATTCTTTAAAAATAGGCGTACTTGGTTTGTCTTTCAAAGAAGGAACTGATGATGTAAGAGAATCCCCCGCCATCTATATAATAAAAGAACTAATAAATTTAAATTTAATAATTCACGCCTATGATCCTATGGCTTTACCAAACATGAAAAAAAAATTCCCAAATATAAAATATTTTGAGAATCCTCAGGAATTAATTAATAATTCAGATGTTATACTTATTGTTACGGCTTGGCCACAATTTAAGAATTTAAACTATATTGGTAAATACGTGATAGATACTAGAAAAGTTATTGACAATAAAAAAGGAGTAGACTATGAAGGACTTTGTTGGTAAAGTCAAAAAAGCAGTAATTCCGGCAGCTGGATTTGGTACTAGATTTCTACCTGCAACAAAAGCTATGCCTAAAGAGATGCTTCCAATCGTTGATAAACCAGTAATACAATATGTTGTAGAAGAGGCTTCAAAATCAGGGATTGAAGATATTATTATCATTACTGGAAAAAATAAAAGGGCAATTGAAGATCATTTTGACATATCCTTTGAATTAGATTACTTACTTGAAAAGAATGGAAAAAATCAAATTAAAAAAACTTTGGATGAAATATCCGCATTGGCCGATATACATTTTATACGCCAAAAAAAGCAAAAAGGTTTAGGAGATGCGATATACTGTGCCAGAAAACATATTGGTGAAGAACCTTTCGCTGTTTTGTTGGGTGATGATATATTTCAATCAAAAACACCATGTATCAAACAACTTATTGAATCTTATAATAAATATAAAAGTTCTATAGTTGCATTAGAAACTATATCTATGGAAAAGATCAGTAATTATGGGGTAATTCAGGGTACTAGATTAGATGAAAAGACTTATGAAATAGTTGATTTGATAGAAAAACCAAAACTCGATGAGGCGCCTTCGAATCTTGCCATAAGCGGCAGATATATTCTTACCCCTTATATATTTGAATGTATTGAAAATATCAATGTTGGAGTTAATAATGAAATTCAGTTAACTGACTCCATGAAATTATTGCTTAAAAAAGAGAAACTTTATGGCCTGATATACGAAGGAAAACGGTATGATATTGGAGATAAGTTTGGTTTTCTGAAGGCAAACATTGAATTTGCTCTGGAAAGGAAAGAGCTAAGAGAAGAATTGAGAAAATATTTTAGCAGTCTATCTTAACTGAATAATAGTGATTAAAATGAAAATATTAGTTACAATACCTGCCTATAATGAAGAAAAAACTATTGGCGAAGTAATTAAAAGAATAAGGGCAACATTAGATGAGTTACCATATGAAAATCAAATAATCGTTGTTAATGATGGATCAACTGATAATACAATTCAAGAAGCGGAGAAAGCCGGAGCTTTTATTTTTTCTCACAAAAGAAACTATGGTCTTGCCGAAACTTATAGAACTGAAATAAAAGTAGCTCTTGACAGTAATCCCGATATTATTATCCACATTGATGCTGATGGGCAATACAGACCTGAAGAAATACCTATCCTTATAGAACCTATTCTTAAAAGAGAAGCCGACCTTGTTTTAGGATCAAGATTTTTAGGTTCAATTGAAGAAATGCCATTACTTAAAAAAATTGGTAATAGGGCCTTTTCTAAAGTAATATCCAATATTACAAAATTAAAAATCACGGATGGGCAAACTGGATTTAGAGCTTTTACAAAAGAAGTGGGTGAAAAAATAAAAATAATTTCTACTCACACATATACCCAAGAGATGATTATAAGAGTTGCAAAAGAAAAATATAGTATCGTTGAAATACCGGTTCACTTTGACAGAAGAAACGATGGGAAAAGCAGATTGATTAGTAATCCATTGGAGTATGCGATAAGAGGCTGGATTACTATATTAAGAGTATACAGAGACTATGAGCCCTTAAATTTTTTCGGGGGAATAGGGTGCCTCTTAATACTGTGTGGAACTCTAGTTTTTTCTTATGTAGTATACATTCTATATGTAAAAGGAATTGTAATTCTATCAACCAGAATTCCAACACTTCTTTTGGGATTATTACTATTTATCAGCGGGGTGCAAATTGTTTTATTTGGATTTTTAGCCGATATGAAAATTAACTTTAAGGAATAGCTAATATATCTAAAAATTAACAAAGTGGTATAATTATATAAAAATAATTTACTAATTTAAAGAGTATATTTCTAATAATTCGGTATTAGGTCTGTAGACTACTATGTCTCCTATTTCAAACATCTTTTCCATCAATTTAGTTTTTTCAAACCATGTTAGTCTAGACTCTGAAAAATCAGGAGTATAACTTTTATATTTGGGCTTTTTTTCTATAATAATATAGTCGATATCGTTTTTATGTAGCATATCTCCAATATTGTAGTAATTAACATCTTTTATCTTAATTTCATTAACAGAATGATATGATATAATTAATTTTAGATTAGTACAATTACTAGCATTAAAATTTAATATATTGTTTATTGTATTAATACTTAAGTTTCCATCGGATTGTAATTTAATGATATTCTTACAGGAATAATAATTATACCCATTTTTATATTTTAAATTATACTCAAGACTATCATTATTGCTCGATATTTTTTCTATAGTATTCTCGTCGGGAATTTTTATAGTAATATCAAATGACTCAATACTATGGGGAAATTTATAATTTACAATAACATTATTATTATCAAGATATACTTCTTTAATAAAAGAAATTTCAGATGACTCATATTCAGTTAAAACAAAATAAGTATTATTGATATTTTTAACTCGAATATTTTTGTTAAAATCATTTAAATTATATTTTTGTTTATAGTATATATAAGTGGAATTATCATCAAAAATTAATGTTGGAACAAAAAGATACTCATTTATTAATATCAATGGATTCCCAGATATATTTTCTAAATCGGAAAACGATGCAATGATATAATTATTCTCAATTCCGATGGGCCTAGTATAAATCAAATCTACTAAATAAGATTCCTCTTGTTCAATTTTCCAAGGAGTTCTTGTATCTCTATTCATTAAAATTAGAGCATTTGAGTTAGACAGACCTTCAAAATACCAACCCAAAGACACATTTGAAGTAACTGAATTAGAATTATTATTATATAATAAATTCGATATTTCTATTACATCACTATCTAGATAGTTATACCAATTCAAAGAATCAACAAATTTAGAATTATGGTATACGTCAATCTGATTTATTAATAAGAGTATTGACATAAAAAGAACAATGATCTTAATTTTTTTATTCTTGTGGGATATAATTTTATCTAGGTTACCTAATATCCCCCCGATTCCTATAAATATAGGAACATATATATAAAACTTAATCCGCTCCCCCAAAATTGAAGAATCAAAAATAAAAATCAATATTAAATAAAAAGTTATATATAAGTAGAATAAGTTCTTATTTTTTGAGTATATATAAAAGCCTCCCAAAAAAGATAATAAGAAGAGGGATACCCATAAAAATGGATTATCTCTAAACATATACTTTATCATAATGTTATTTATTGTTTCAATTATTTTTGGGTAAGAATAGATAATTGACCCAGGGAAAACACTATTATAAAGATTGATCATTTTGAGGTAAATAGGGATATACGGAATGCATAATAAGAAAGTTAATAGAAAAACAGGTATTAGTTTTTTTATTTCTAATTTATAATCAAAATTTGTCATTAGATAAAAAATAGTATAAATGCTCGTTAGAAGTATTAAAATAACAAATGCAACTTGATTTAACCCACATACAATTGAAGAAGATATTGAGTATAAGATTATATTTCTCTTATTAGATTTTCGAGTAATCAAGAAGAGAAAGTAAAGGGAAATAAGAACAAAAAATAAAGATAAAAGAGTTAAGAATCCCCAAACTAATACTTCAGCATACATAGTTGAATTAGTAAAAATTAAACTTAAAATCAAAGAATATTCTTTTTTTAAAAATAGATTACATATTAAATATATTGGAATACCTATAATTACAGATGAAAGAACAGCTAAGATAATAGTTCCCTTAAGATTACCAAATAATATACAAAATATTTTTAAGAATATGCCTATGAGGGGGGGCCTTAATAATTCCCCAATTTTTTGTGATTCGAAGAGAATATTCATGGTTGAAAGATAATTACCAGTATCAGAACCTAATGCGTAGATATTTAACAAATAAAGAATATGAAGTCTCAGAAAAAATAAACATATTAAAAAAGTAATCATAAAACCCGTCGGAATATTTTTGTTATATTTTAATTGGTGTTTAGTTATATTTTTCATATCTATACCTCAGAATACCCAACCTACCTTTGTAATGTGTTTATATTCTACTATTCATTTTATCTGAATAAGTTTTTCGTATATTGATAATGTAGAGTTCATATATTTTTCCCAAGAATAATTATCTTCAACATATTTCCTTCCATTTATCCCCAATTTTTCTCTTAAATCTTTGTCATTGTATAATAAATATATTTTTTCAATGATTGAATTTATATCATCTATTTCGACTAGATAACCATTTTTATCTTCAATAATGATTTCACTAACTCCGCCCGACTTAGTTGCAATAACAGGTAGATTAGAAGAAAGAGCTTCGGCAATTACAAGTGTAAGCGATTCACCCCCTCTTGAAGGCAAAATAAAAATATCTGATACTTGATATAAAAGTTTTAATAAATAAATCTCTGCGTATCCCATCATAATTATCTTTTTTTCAAGATTAAATTTATTTATTAAACTCTTAATCAAATCATAATCTGGACCATTACCAACTATATAAAAAATAATATCCTTTTCTTTTATTTTTTTAGCAATTTCAACTATATTATCAATTCCTTTTTTATAAGTTATCCTTCCAACAGTTAAACAAATAAAAGTATTTTGAGGAATATTCAATTTTTCTCTAATTTGTTCTTTTTCATTTTCATTTACCCCTAAAAAATTTTGGGTATCGATTCCGTTATAAATAATTCGTGATTCAATTTTTGGATTTATTTTTTTTATATAATCATCAAAATATTTACATGTTGAGATTACAATGTCTGTATTTTTAAGAGTTTGAGAAGATATAAATTTATCATTTAGATTTTCAAGAAAATTTAGAAAAAAATTTTTGTAATCAATAAAAGAATTATGAATAGATAATACAAGAGGTTTATTATATTTTTTAGAATATTTACTTGCTACTAATGATGAAATATAGGGGTGACCATGAGCATGTACAATGTCGGCCCATTTTATGGATTCTCTTGCTTCTTTTAATATAATGGGCGAAAAAATAGGATATGGAACTCCAAATTTTTCCATGAAATTTAATTTGGGAATTCTAATAATTTCAATATTTTCAATCACTTCTTTTATTGAGCAGTTACCATATGTGCTAGTTATTATTTTAACATTATGCCCCATCTCAACTAATCTTTTTGACGATTCGTATGTAACAATTTCAAGACCGCCTATTTTAGGTAAGAAATTGTGTGCAAACATTACAATTTTCATATTATGACCTGTTATTAGATTACTAATCTTTTCATATTAATAACAAACTATATTATAATCAATAAATTAAATTTCAATTTTTATGTCAATCTTTTTCTGACTTTAATTGTTTGGTAAACTGAATGTCTGGGATCCATAAGGTTAAATATTTTACCAATACTCTGAGGAAATGGATAATAACCTATTCCTACATGATTTTCTATTTTAAATTCATATTTATTGAAAAAATCTTTTAATGCACAATAGGAGAAAATACGAAGATGTGAGAAAGAACTTGTCCAATTGTTTTCTAGGCTAAACAATTTTCCAATGTCTTTATATCCACTAATATCATTTGGAAAAGGCTGATACCCTAATAGAAGAGGAATGAAGTTATGCCAGCTTGAAAGATTATTCGTAGAAATAATCGCATACCCCTCAGGTTTTAAAATTCTTTTTAGTTCTTTAACAAAATTATCAGTATTGTACAAATGTTCTATAACTTGATTAGCTATTATAACGTCTACAGAATTATCTTTAAAATTCCACATTTTATTTAAATCAGTATTGGTAACATTTATCTCTTTTTCTTCTGCCTTTTTAAGTCCCTCTTCATCTATTTCAATCCCAAAAATATTTTTCGTTTGAATTTTATTCGCAAATCTTAGAGTATTTGTACCATCCCAACAACCGACATCCAAAAAGACATGATTTGGATTTATTTCTAATAAATCTAAAATACTAACGATACATCCTTCATTTGCAGAATTATATAGATTCTTTAGTATTCCCATTTTCTTACCCCTTCATATTTATTACTCAATAATTATATTTTTGAAGATTATTAAAACAGTCAATATTTTTATCAATAATTCTCCCAATTAATTACTATAATCACAATTATTCCGGCTATCAAGTCACCTCATAGATTATTTCTTTCGATATTTGGCCAGAAATCTTAGAATTTGCTCCGACTATAGGCTTATTGACAACAGGGATTAACTGCTTTGCAGTTGTAAATGTAAGTGGCCGCAATCTTGTTCCTTTGTCACCACTTAATATTAATGCTTTCATGTTTACCTACCATCAATTTTTCTTATAATCAAATCCGAGAGTAAACCAAAGTATATAGTCTGGATCGCAATTAAGATAAATAAAACTGTTAGTAATGTATGTCCTATCATTAAAAAGCCTTTTTCATTAAAAGTTATTATTAGTCTTACACCAAAGTATAATCCAAGTACTAAGAAAAAAATACCAAGTGAACCAAATAGGAAGATAGGATTATAATCTCTCAAAAGACGAATTATAACTCCAAGAATCAATGCTCCATCCCTGAAAGGGCTTAGATTTGTATCTCCAATTCTCCCCTTATATTCAGTTGGTATCTCTAGTAATATAAAGTTATACTTAATTGAGTTAATAGCCATCAATACTTCTAAATCAAAACCTGTTGCTTCAATTTTAGTGAAGTCTTTATAGACTTTCTTTTTAAATCCCCAAAATCCAGTACAGATATCGTGTACATCAAGCTTGTATAATTTTCTTATCAATAAATTTATTATATAATTCCCAAGTCTATTGAGTTTGGTCATTGAATTGTCTTTTGGGATTCTTTTTCCTATTACAATATCAATATCTTCTTTCATTAAATTTTCTAGGAATATAGGAATGTCTTCTGGATTGTAAGTACCATCGCCATCTAGCATTATGAGATAATCACTATTAATTTTCTTAAAAGCTGTAGTTATAGCTATGCCTTTGCCTTTTCTTTCTTCCATAATCACATGGGCATGTTTTTTTCTTGCTATTCCTACAGTATTGTCTTTAGAATAACCATCAACAACAACTATGTTATACTCTATTTTTTGATGATCTATTTTTAGATTACTTAGTATTTTTGAGCATTCATCGATTACTTTGCCAATAGTCTTCTCTTCATTTAGTGTAGGGATAACAACAGAAACTTCAATCATGCAGCAACTCCCTTATAGTTTTTTTAACAGAATCATAAGAGTTGTATTTTGTAGCATATCCTAGTTTTATCAGTTTGTCGATATCCAATAACATTCTTGGTATATCGCCTTTCCAGCCTATTTCTCCACCCGTAAATATAAACTTTGGAATTAATCTCATTTTATTGGAAACTAGCTCAGCTATCTTTGACACAGAGACATGGTCTTGAGAGCCTACATTGAAAATATTAACCCTATCTTGGCTATTATTAAAGGCAAAGAGTATCTGATCTATGCATTCCCCAACATAGAGGTAAGATTTCAACTGCTTTCCGTCTCCAAGTATCTCAAGTTCTTTAGGATTCGTTTTCAGCTTCTCTATGAAATCTGGTATAACTCCATGATTTGATCTTTCACCAATTATGTTGGCAAATCTGAATATCCATGACTTAAAACCAAATGTATGGCAATAGGATGAAATCAATCCTTCACATGCTAGCTTAGATGCTCCGTAAATTGATTCTGGAATTAAAGGGCCATAATCTTCTGGTGTCGGCATTGGCGCTCTGCCATATATAGTTGAAGATGAAGTGAAAACTATCTTAGACACATCTTTCTTTCTCATAGCTTCTAGGACATTATAGGTAGCAACAATATTCTGATCAAAATAAGTCTTTGTATCAACTGCACTAAGCTTAACATCGGGATTTGCAGCGACATGTAAGACTGTATTAATTCCATCAAATATATCTAGGATATCATTAAATTTAAGTAAATCTTTTTCATAAAAATTAGCTTTAGGATTAATATATTCTTTTTTGCCAGAGCTTAAATTATCAATTACAGTGATCTCGTTTTCATTGACAAGCCTATCGACTAGGTGGCTCCCAATGAATCCTGCTCCACCCGTAACTAGATAATTAGTCATCAGTATGCCTCATTTTTTAATAACATAAAATAAACCGTTTTTCATAATCCCATATTTTTCAATTTGATTTCTATATTGATTTACAAATTTATCTATTCCGATTTTAGCTCCGTTATATCTCTCACATACATAATCATCAAATACAATTCTTCCTTTTGGAACCAATTGTGGCCAAAGAGTATGGGCACTATAATAAATACTTTCAGATAAATCGCAGTCAATAAATATAAGGCAATAATCAGATTTAATTTTAGGTAATGTATCTATAAAAAAACCTTTAAGGGGGATAATAATATTTTCCAAATCTAATTTTTTTATTTTCTTTTTTACATAATCATATGAAGTTATGGTAAAGGCATAATCACTAGCATTAGTTAGATTCATTTCTCGTTCTTTTTTTAGTTCATTTTCATCGAATCCTTCAAATGAATCACAAGCATATATAATTTTATTTACTTTTTTTTGAATAAGATAATTTGCCATTATTATACTAGTTCCACATAGATAACTGCCACATTCAATAATATTACCCTTCAATTCTATAGTTTTTTCAAGATTAAATAATAAATCATTTATTTTATTATCACTTAATCCAGATTCATAATTAATAAATGGTACCCTTAATCCTAACTCAAATAGGTATTTTCCCAATATATATAAAAAAGGAAAAGTCAATAATATTCTTCTTAGTCTAGCCTTTGAATTCATTATATCCCTCATTTACCATATATAAAATAATATATGTCAATCAATTTACCTCACAGATCTCTTCTTTTATAGTTTTACTAGAAATCCTAGAATTTGCTCCAATAACTGAATTAATTACAGTTGATGAGTTAACAACAGAATTTGGTAGTATAATGGAATTATCAATACTAGAGTTAATAATTTCAGAGCCTTTTCCAATAATAACATTACTTCCTATATTAGAGTTACCATCTACTTTGGAATCTCTAGAAATATGACTTTTACCAGAAAGCACAATCGAATTTGCATGAAGATAAGAGCTCAGATCTCCAATATCAATCCAAGTTCCATCCATCACTTTTCCATATACAGGATGCCCTTTTCTAACAGCAAATTCAATAAATTTTCCCGGGCTATCAACATAACCGTTGTCAACAGCTTCTCTCAGTAAAGAAATAGAACTCTTTTGATAAACATAAAGTGCTGTTGACACAAGCGATGACTTTGGATTATTGGGCTTTTCTTCAAAATGTTTGATATAATTATCTTCAAGCGTTATCTCTGAATAAAGCTTGACCTTCTCTTTATCTTTTAAGTCGTATAATCCAACGGTCAATGAATTTGATTTCTTATATGCCTCTACTAAACCAATAATTGAAAAGTCAAAGTAGTTGTCTCCCGCACAGACCAACAAGTCATCATTTATTTCCTCTTTATCTATTAAGTATAATATAGCTCTCAACGCCCCTAGTTTTTCTGCCTCAGATTTTGCAGGCTCAATAAAAAGTTGAAATTTTTCACCTAGCTCTGATGAATCTAACCATTTTCTATAATCTTCTTCAAATAATTTTGATGTTGTAATGTAAATCTTATCTAAGTTTTTTATCATAGATAGCTTATCACACACATGCTCTATGCAGGGTTTGCCACCTAGCGGTAGCAGGGGCTTACTATAGGTAAGCGGTTTCATTCGTGTGGCAAAACCACCTGATAGAATAATACCAATCATTTCACTCAACTGTATGTTCTTTGCCAATAGTAGTCTTTCTTACCTGTATTCTTATCTACTTCAGCATACATTATGTAATGCGCTAGCTTATCTGCATCTGTTATTGAACTTCCCTTTTGCAGTGTCTCAAGGTCATCCCAGACCTCTAGCCATATTTTAGTTTCTTTGATATCTTTTACTAGAAAGTCTACAAGATCTTTAACTTGAGTTTTAGTTGCAGATGAGCTTACAATTATTACCATGGTTCGCCTGCCATCTTGCTCAATCCTATCGATATACGTCCTATATGCAATGAGTTCTTTGTATTGTTCTGTCTCTTTTTCTGGTGCAGTTGTAGTCTTTTTCTCTGCACAACCTGAAAGTAAAATTCCCCCTAAAACTAATAAAACTATTACTGATCTATACTTCATTTAAGACCTCCTTTTGCATTGGGTAGAGCATTTCAATCAAATAGTAAGCTATCCCCAATACCATAATCGATATTACTAAATTATAAATATTCTCAAAGCTTAATGCGGTAAGGCATATCCAAAAAATAACTGCAAGTGAAACTTCAGCTGCCATGTTTCTAGTAGAAATATTTTGTTTATTTTTGTTAAATAAATATATCGTAAAAATAAAAGGCACGGCCAACTGTTTTCCCATTTCAATGAAAAAAGTTGTAGAGTATAAGGCCAAAGATATCGCCCAAATAAGGCATGTTAATGTCATAGCAAATACAATTCCAGTATGATTTCTATTTTTGAATAAATTCAATCCAATATAGATATACGAAGCAAGTGCAAAAGCACTTGCTATATTTTGCCCTATCAAAATAGTGCTGCCATACAACAATGAGCCAATTTCATAAAAACCAATTAGAACGTACCCAAAAATTAGTAAATTTAAAATTATAAAAGCTATAGAAAAATAATCTTTCATGTAATTCAACTTATATTTTGTGTGGACTGCTCTCGAATGTTACTCCAAATCTTGTTGTAACACGATAGAAATATGTCTGCCCAGAAGATGTGCATATTTCAGATCTCCAAGCAGCGTTATCGTATGCCATATCGTAAGCTACTCCTCCAACTACAACCTGTACAGTTGGAATGTTCCAGACGGTGCATCTACTACAAATGAATAGTTGCAGCCTGAAACTAGTGTTGGGCCTGGTGGAAGGGGGCTAGAGCTAGTACCGCCTGTAACTACTGATGGGTATTGCGCAGAAACGCTGGCCATCGCCACTACCATCATAAGTACTGCAAGTCCTACTATCAACTTTGATTTCATTTAATCACCAAATATGTTATGGCCGTCATATATATAAAACTTTCTAAAATTATTAAGATATTCGCAAAAAAAAGGGAAAATTTTAATTTTTCCCTATTTTCCCTATTTTTTTCCATATTTTTATTTATTTTCAACTTCGTAAATTGTAAGAGATGGATAATTAATATCCGATAGATATATCATTTCTCTAGAAACATAATAATTTTTAAGCAAAAATGAATCTTCTATAAGGGCCTTGTAAGTTCTAGTATCCTTCCCTTCAAAGATAAATACATCAGGCCACCCTTCAACATACCATACTTTACTTCCATTGGATAGTGTAGAATGAATCTCTTCTTTTACTTCTGCCTCATCCAGCGCATAAAAGTCAATTATCTCGGAATTAAGATCGCCCGATAGATAGTAAAACTTGAATACCCGCCCATATGAAGAAGCAATCACATCTATTCCTTCAATTTGTGCCATCTCGGTAGCGCTGTCAAAAAGGGAAAGCGGTGTCGCAACATGATTTAAAGAAAGGGATTTCTCTGAAGTCCAGTCACCCACCATAATAATAGACGATCCCAAAGAAGTGAGAATGCAGATACCAATTATAAATAATGGTATTATCTTACTCTTCTCTTCCATCTTCATTATGCCATATGAAACAAAAACTAGCATTAAAACTAGTGGCACTGCAATGTACCTATGCGACCAGCCGCTAAAATTAATATAAAACAAAGAAACAACTAAAACAATTGAAACTGGGAATAATTCATCTATTTTTTTAATATCCTTAAAGTAAAATATGAGCGGTATAATAGAAATCATCCCAAGAATAAAGAATACATCAATCCCCATATCAAATGAAAATGCCATGCTTGTTTGAGGCGAGGATACTGGCGATATTAATAGCTTTAGAGTAGCAATGATCAATGAAATGTAATCCTCTCTTATAAAAAAATTTGGTCCGCCTCCACTTGTAAAAAAATTTAAAGCGTTCGGAAACGAATAGAAAAATATTCCAAGTAGTGCTCCATAAACAACTCCAGAAATAATTATGTCTTTACTTTTGGGAATAGAAAACTTTCTAGAATAAAATAGGAAAAAGAAAAATACAAAAGCAAATAAGACGTTCGGCAGTTTAAATGAAAATAACAGGAATAGAGAAATTCCAAGTAAGGCCCCTTTTACAGTGCTGGGCTTCTCCTTTAAGGATAAGAATATAATCCCAGATATCAGAAAGAAAAATACAATAAATATATCCCACAATAGCACCTTTGACAAAGCCACCAATGTCGGATTAATTGAAACAAATAATGCAGTTAAAGCAGATATCCTCTCATCCCTTGTCAATTTTAGAACAAAATAATAGGAAAGTGGTATAGAGAGTATGCCAGCAAGGCATACTGCTAGAACAACAGGAAAAAGATCTTTAGATATGGAAAAACAAAGCAGACCAAGGCCTGTAACACCTATCATGCTTGAATCATATTTTACAGTCACGCCACTTAGTATCTCTAATGCTGGCGTCAATCTAAAAAAGGTGTCATTAAACCAGACATAATTAGTATTAAGCTTGTAAAACCTCAAAAAACTTCCAAGGAGGATGGAAAGTGCCAATATCTTAAGCGCTGGGCTTTTCATCTTCCTCCTCCAATAGTATAGATAGGGATATAATCAAGACGGCAGTCATTATCCCAAGCAATATAGAAATCCAAGAAAGATCCCAAAACCTATAAGTGATCAATGCTCCACCCAAAATACCAAGAATCGCAATCCCAAGATAATACCTAAATGATTTCTCCTTGGCATCCCATAAGAATATCAAAGAGCCAAGAATGCATGCCACGACAAGCAATCCAAACACAGGTATCGAATACAACTTAAATGAGTAGAATACGTATATCAATAGCCCTAGTATGACAAAAATAGAAATAACAGATCCAGAATTTTTTTTAGTGATTTTAACATTAAAATAGTTCAAAGCGGCAAAAAAGATCAATATCAATTCAAGCGCAATAATAATCCGCAAAGCCTCGCTATTTTCAGGAAGCGCCCCGCTTAATTTTGAAAAGATCAGTAACAAGGAAGTGAATAGAACAATCAAAGTTACAGGCGCTAGTTTCTTCATAATAATTCTTTCCTTTTACTATTCATAAGAGTTTAGCACTGATTTAACGCTCTTTTCTATTTCACTTTGAAGTGAAAACTCCCCCCTTGGCTCAAGGTAGTAGATGAAGCCGGTGAGATTTGAAGTTTTAAATGAAGTTACCGCTACAGGGTACTTGTCACTATTTTCTGTTAATGTATACCTGCACTGGACAGAAGAAAGCTCTGTGGAAACAACGTCCCCTTCTTTTTTGTAGCCCCTCCTCAATGTATCAAAACTTCCAATATAAGTTGATAGCTCCCTAAAGAATTTATCCTGTTTGCCAGATTCCACAAGAAATAGTGTTATATAAACTTCAGACCCCTCGCTGTTTTTCGCTGGATAGATGACATACCCCTCCTTTACAGCTGATAGGTCCACAACTCCCTCCGCCCCGTCAAGAGAGAAATTGTTCATCCTCATGCTCCTCATAGATGGAAGCGGCAAATTACTTACAATCTTATCTGGAACAAACGCCCCCTCTTCAATTGTGAATATATGTTTTGACTTGTCATCTCTTAACGCTTTGTCGATTGGAGAGATGTTTGAGGTGGGCAACTCCTCTATTATGGCCTCAGGTATGGAGATAATCTTTTCAATTATCGTCTCCTCTCCGCTAGAATCTGCATCTAAAGGTGCGGCATACTCTGCATTTGTGACAATTGCATATGTAGACAGGGATAAGATCAAGAGAATCAAAAGCAATAGCAGACCTTTATTCCCTTTTGATAGTTTATTTGAAGAGATATGTTGAGATTCAATTTTTCTATCATAAGCCCGTTTCAAATGGCGGGATACAATCTCCTTTTTTTCTGATTCTAACTCTTCCTTTGATAGCTCGCCCCTAACATATCTCCTTGCTGCTTCCTTAATCTCTCTATCGAATTGATCGCTTGCGGCCATCAAAAAGAATAATCCGATATTTTTTTAACTGTTTCTGTTTAAGAAAAGAAGAAAAAAATTAAATTATTAAAGCTTTTGGTTTGCGCCCTGGAAGATAACGCCTGCTGAAGTAACAACTCGGTAGTAGTAGATTGTTCCTGATGAAAGCCCTGGTATTGTGACGATCCATCTTGTGTTGCTATATTCCATGGGGTAAGTTTTACCGCCTATCACGACAGAAACTGAAGAAAAGACTCCAGTTGGAGATTCTACTATAAAGGTATATGACCCATCTGGATTTATTTGAGGCCCTACACCTGCTGATGAAGATGAGTTGTCAACTACTGAAGGGTATTCTGCAGAAACTAGTGATATGCTAAAGATTAGAATTACTGCTATTGCAAATACGGATAATTTATAATTCATGTTAATCCTCACCATACTTTCTTGAATTTCTTTTATAAGTTTTTCCTTAGTTTTATTTATAGGAGTTCAAGATATTGATAATCTTCTTTTCTTTTTCAAGCTGGGATGAGAATAGACCAAAGTTATCAAGATAGTAGAGGTAAACAACAAGGTTAGATTTTTTGATTGCAACTAGCCTTACATTTGATTTAGATGATTTGTCTCCGGAAGGGTAGAAATTGAATTGATATTGGACAGATGGCGTTGTTGTTATTTTAGGGCCGTCTATCTTCTCATACAATGTAGAATCTAAGTTGTATGCATTCTCAAATGATGACATATAGTTATTTAGCTCTCTAAAAAAGGGAACTTCCTTGCCAGGTTCTATTACAAATAGTGTTACCAGGATATTGCTGTCTTTGGGTGGCCTGTCTGAGAATAGATAGTATCCGCCCCTCACAACTGAAGTATTTATTATCCCTTCTCCGCCATAAATTGAAGGTGAGCCAAAGCTCATCGATCTTGGTACATTAATTGCAAGTTCAGATTGCATCTTGTATACTATTGAATTTGCCTCTGGAACGGTAAAGATGTGTGATGATGCATCTTGAGAGATGTATCCGTCGATTAAAGTATTTGTTGGTGCGCTAATTGAAGTGGGTGTGTCAATAGTTGATGTGGATGAAACTGGGGCTGGAACAGAAATCTGAGGGATATTTGAAGGCTCAATTGTACTCTCGCTGTCGCCCTGTTGGGGTAAGGAAGGAATGATTTCCTTTGGGACAGACTTCTCAATTGTACTTATTATTACTGTGCTTTTTTGACCAAGTTCAGGTATTATCTTAAATGAAAGGCCTAAAAGAATTAATCCAATTAATAAAAATGGGAATGCTTTTTTTATCAGGCTTGAATCGCTTGGGGATTTAAGAGGTTTTTGTTTTTTGATCTTCTGTTTTTTTACCTTGTGTGTATTTGAGTGGCCCTGTGGTATGCCGCTGGCCCTTGCTAGAATTTCTTTTTTTCTAATCTCGTACTCCTTTTCAGGGATCAATCCGCTTTCATATTCCCTTTCAAGCCTCAAGAGATTTCTCTCAACTAGAGAGGGGATGGGCTTTTTTTTCTCCATGGTAACTCGACCCATAATATAAAAAAAATAGATTAAAAGAAAAAGACAAAAATTAAATTATTAAAGATTCTTTTTCTTTACTCTAATTGAGGATGGCGGTAGTCCGCCTTTGTGCCTGTGAGGTCTTAGCTTTGGTGCGCCTGGTCTTCCTGGTAGGGCTGGTCCCTTTGGCATCATTGGTCTCTTGGGCCCTTGCTTTCCAAATTTGAAGTAGTAGATTGCGCCTGCAAGTATCAATAATCCAAGACCTATACCAAGGTATAGGGGTAGATTATTTTTCCTTAGTGCTGTGTCGACAATTACTGTTGAGTCTCCAGATGTCACCTGCTCTTCCACAGCTGTGAATCCACCTTTAGTGATTCTGACTGTGTGAGTTCCAAGCTTAAGTCCTGTGACAAGCAGCTCCCCTTCTGAATCAGTTATTCCAGAAAGTGATCCGTCAACATAGACGCTTGCACCTGCAAGTGGTGCGCCGCTTGCATCCTTTGCAACGACCCTAATTGAACCAGTTGCCGGGGCTAAAGTAATTGACACTGAAGATGTCTGATTTGATGTGATGTTTGTACTCTGCTGAAGGCTCTCTGCATATCCGCTAGATACTGCTGATACCCTGTAAGCGCCTGGGGCAAGCTGAGTTGATCCGGTACCACCAGATGTAGTAATGGATCTAACTACTGCACCAGTGCTTGATCTAATTGTAACTGTAGCGGTGTTAATTGTTGCACCTTTGTCATCCTTGACAGATACTGCCAATGTACCTCTTATTGAGTTTAAGACGATGTTTCCAAGGACAGATTGCAAGTTCACAGTCTGTTTTGACTGGACGCTAAATGATGAGGATGTGTATGCATCGTATCCTGCCTTTGATATTGTTACAACATAAGTTCCTGGCAGTGCATCAAATGAGAACTGGCCTATTGAGTTTGTTGTCTTTGTGTCGACAAACTCTTCTCCTGGGTACTTCTTTAAAACAACAGTTGCTGATGATACTATCTGGCCTGTGTCATCTTGGACAATCCCTGTGACTGTTCCTTTTGTTTCAAGGATTACAATCTTTTCCCCAGTTGTTAGTGATGTCGGCTGTAAATCCCTTAGCTCTTTTTCATATGCGGGGATCTTTGCGTAGTATGTGCCTGTTGATGGTAGTGGTGAAGACTGGAACTTTCCTTCGCTGTTTGTAAGCCTGCTATCAACCTTGACATCTGTAGACTGGTTGTATATGTCTATCAATACATTTGGTGCAGCTGTTCCTATCGCATCAAAGTAGACTGTTCCCCAGATATAACCTTCAGTACCTGGTACTGTCAAAGTTATAGTCTGTGTTGTGTTCCCATTGATTGAAACTGTGCTTGTTCCATAATCAGTATATCCAGAGGCAGTAATATTATTAATTGTGTGGCTTCCTCCTGTTAGTGCAGTGAATGTTACCTGTCCTGCTGCATCTGTTGTCTGGGCTGTACCATCAACTGTGACTGTAGCTCCGGCTATTGCTGTACCTCCTGCATTTTGAACTGTTATTGTTAAATTTCCGGGGGACATTACTATAGGTACACAAACACCAGATTGACAGGTCTGGCCTGATGGACATGGGATTGTTGTTGAACATTGTGGTGTTGGTGGCTGTTCGTTGTCAGGAACATTTACTGTGAAACTCCAAGGGGCTGTGAACTGTGTCCTGTTTCCTGCTATATCTACCGCACACACCCTCCAGAAGTATGTTCCATTAAAGAGTGGAGTCTGGATGGTATACCCCATGTTTATGGAATCTGGGATATCTACGTTTATCCCTAATACTTGGAATACCCCAGGTATATTAGTTGTTTTGTCTGCTGGGAATGTAATATCTGTTGAATACTGGATTACATAGCTCGATACTTTTTCATATATCGCCGATTCACTAGTATGTCTCCATTCAAGCGAAGGATTACTAGTGTTAAGAGTGAATCCATTTGATGGTGATCTTAATACAAGTCCAAGATCCGCCCAAGGCAATAGAGGAGATGTACTAACACGGAAGTTTCTAGTAAGAGAATTAGTTCCTTTATTTCCTGCAGAGTCAACAGCATATACCCTCCAGTAGTATGCTTGGTCAGAATCTGTATCAACAAAATCAGATGTCGGTACAAAGCTTGTTGTAGTTAATGGTCCTCTCCTGTATGTTACTTCTTCCCAACCTCCAACTCCAGTAAAACTAGTTGGCATAGCAAGAACAGGTGTGTCACTATCGGGGAAAGTTGAGTCGCCGGAGATTTCAACATAGTATCTTACCGGATTTGACAAATCATTTGTATCTGATACCGCAGTCCAAGTAAATGTCGGTCTCTTGTTCTGACTGACTTGACCATCGTCTAATGTAAGTAGATTAGTTGCAGGAGGTCCAGTTGTATCAACTGTAAATCTCCATGTCCCAGAATATGCTTGAGAATCTAAGCTGGATGAAACTGCCCAGTACCAGACTCCGTCTTCAAGTATGCCTATTGGAGGTGATGGTGGCTCGGATAATGAAACGTCATATGTAGTTCCTCCTGTGAATCCATTGACGGCTATCTTGTCAGGATACGATGTATAGTTTATAAATACATTATCCCCTCTTGAAAGCCTAATATTGTAAGCTGCTGCACCTGGAACTACGCCCCATATCAATTTTGGGTTATTGTAATTTAAAAGCGATAAATCTGTTGGTGATACGAGCCCTGGCCTTACAGTTGAAACTGAGAACTGTCTTGTTTCAGAATATGGGCTTTGGTTTCCAAGCTTATCTGTTGCCCATACCCTCCAAAACCATGTTCCATTTGAAAGGGCTTGTGATGTATGTGAACGTAGGGTGGCATCAATAATCTCCCAGTTATAATACACGGTACCACCTACGCCACAAAATTCAATGGGGGATACTGCTTCCTCGACATCAACACTTTGTGTTATCGCATTTGATGTGAAATCAGGGTTTGTAGAATATTGAATATTGTATGTGATACAGTTGTTTTGACCTGGATCAGCGGGTCTTTCAGATGTTAAATCTGTTATTTTATTGAATGTGAATACTACAATATTTCCATGCCCGGGAACTGAATATCCGTTGTTTGGAAAATTCAATGCCGGTGAATCTGTTGTGGTGCTTACATAGAAGAATGCACCGTCAGAATCTGATTCTAAAGGCTCTAAATTTGGAGCAACTCTTAATGGATCCCACGCTGGAGGATTTATAGCTGTTCCTATGTTACCAGACATACTTGTTCCCGATATTGTTATTTGGGCCAATCCATTGTTTGTAGTTGCAGTCGGCACATTGTATGTCGCAGTGAAAACAGATGCAGGTGCTGATTCAGATACAGATAAAGTAGTCCAAGTAGTTTGGTTATGTAACTTTACTTGGACTGTTGGTTTAGTTTTTAATACTTCGGAGGAATAAATCCTAATCTGCATTGAGCCTGCACCAACGACATCAGGAGTAGTGTTATAGTCTATTTTTGGAGTTTTAAGATAACGAATTCTAAAAGTTGGTACTGCTGAAGAAATATTAATTGTAAAGCTTCTCGGTGTTGTAGGATATCCGCTGAAATTACCAAGGCCATCAGTTGCAGCTACTCTCCAATACCATGTACCTGGTGTAAGTCCTGTTATGGTATCAGTTGTAGATGTAGTTGATCTAGTGATAACATTTGAAGAAAAGCTTGATGATGTAGAGCACTGTAAGGTATAGTTCACAGGAGGAGTTGTTATATCATCTACCGCTGTCCATGCGAAGTCAACATCCCCATCAGGCTCTGAAGCACCATTTGATGGCGTAGTAAGAGATGGCTTATTGCATACGGAATCAACGTAAAAATCAGATCCATCACTATAAGGAGGGGCAGTAGACACTACATCATTAATCTCTGTTCCAGTGAGCGCGGCTTGGTTTTTCCCAGATACAGTGACCAAAGCTAGCCCATCGTTAAGACCGTTTGAGCTAGTAATCGAATATGTAGTAGTAAAAACAGTGCCTGGAACAGATCCTGTTACGCTAGACCCGCTTTTAGTACTTAGAGCCAATCCAACCTGTTTTATTGTTATAGTGGGCTTCTCAATTAATATTTGATCTGATTGAACATTTATAGTAACAGTACCGGTACCAAGTACTGCGGGATCAGGTCCAGCTTCATCTGCAGGGATTTTAGGTGTTTTTGTATAAGTTACATTAAATTTAGGCAAATCATCTAAAATTACTGTGGCAGGATTTGAAATAATGTTTCCTGAAACACTGAATCCAGTTGTTACAGTCCATGTGTTTGGTGGGGTTGGCGCTGGACTGACTATATCTACATCTATTGTTCGAGCAGTATTTGTTGTAATGTTGCAAGTATAGACCATTGATTGTCCACCGTTAGATCCATCTGCACTACTACTTGGATCCTTAGTAAATCCTGAAGGTGTAGGTTGTGATTCTTTTGAAGCTAGTACATAATTAGCTGGAGCTTGTATAGTTACTTCATCCCAAACATCAGTAGAAGATACGCCTGTTGGTGTAAAAGTAAATCTTAGACGCATTGGCATGCTCGTACTACTAAAGTGAGGATAAGTGTAATTATTGGCCTGTGTGGTAACAGTTACACTCATAGTAGTTGCCGCACTAACCTCCTGAAACTCAATTGCCCCAAATAAACTAAATACTAACAATGATCCAAATATAAAACTCAAAATTTTCTTATTCAAACAAATCTACCTCCTTTTTCGAAATGATCAGTTTTTTTATCATAATACTTCTATCATGATTTATGTTAATCATGTAATTATCTCTATTAATTTCATTATATTTTAGTCCATTATCCTCAATATAATATTTCAAGCTAATACCTCCCTAATGTGAAACGATATAAAAACATTATCATGAAACAATTTATTTACAATTTCAGAAATTGAAACATTCATAATCAGCTCTCCTCCAACATCTTTACCATCTTTTCCAAAAAATCCTCCCAGTTCTCTGCCTTCATGCGGCCTTTCCACTCAATGAGTTTGAAATAGAGATCATCCGGGATTCCCTTAATCGTTATACTTTTCATCAATTAACCCCAATGATTAACAATTATCAGTTTCCGCCATATATATGTATAAGCTGTTATCTAGTATCATTATCATTAATAGGTAATAGTATTTAAAGCTTTCGCATCTATTGCTTATCAATGTAAATACTTCTTAAGAAATCTTTGGAGTTTTTACTGTTAACACTGGCTAAATGTTTATATCCCTAGTAACAGATAGTAAATAGGTGATTCTCTGGAAAAGATACATCTTCCAATTATTATTGAGATGGATGAAGACGGTGTGTATATTGTAAGCTGTCCACAACTTAAAGGCTGCCACTCATATGGGGAAACTATAGAAGAAGCAATGGAAAACATTAAAGAAGCAATAGAGCTTTGCTTAGAAGATTAAAGTTCCTCTAATATTATTTTGGCATTATCATAATTAATTCAATATATAAAATTCATTTGGCACAGATTTAAATAATAGTATAATTAAAATATATCTAATGAAAAATGTTGAAGATATTGAAAAAATAATAGAAAGGGAGAAGGAAGAACTTCTCAGAGGATATAAGATTAAAAATATAGGCATCTTTGGATCTTATGCCAAAAATTCTGCAAAAGAAAAAAGTGACATAGATCTTATTGTTGAATTTGAGGAGCCTGTTAGTCTTTTAGGTGTAATAAAAGCAGAGAATTATCTAACCGAACTATTAGGAATTAGGGTGGATTTAGTTCCAAAAGAAGATATACGAAAAGAACTCAAAGAAACTATTCTAAAAGAAGTGATCTATATTTGAAAAGGGAGTATACATTATATCTAAAAGATATGTTAGAAAATATAGAAAAAGCAAATTATTTCATCAAATCTTCCTAATTATACTATACTCGATTATTTAATTTGGTATTAAATCTCTTCATAAGTTATTAGAAGTTTTATCAATATAATGTTTATTCAAAGATCTGTTTACTTTTTTGCCTAGAATAATAGTATCTTCTATGGTAAGGGTGCTTTTCTTTAAGTTAATTTCTAGTTCTTCAGAGAGTAAATCAGATTTATTAGAGTCCATTAATCTGTATCTGGAAAAATAAGATATAAAACTAATGTTTACAAATCTGCCCAAGCATTATCCTCCTCAAAAGTTAGCCAATCTTTTTTTAGAGAGGATTCACTCATTAGAGAAATTTCAAGAATTCCTTTGCGTAAAATATATTCACCTTTCTTCATCATAAATCACGACTAAGTCTTCCATTACACTATTTTTAATAATAGGCCTCAAATTTTCCTCTCTAAATAAGTCTATTTTTTTCCCCAGAATATCTCCTAAATCAAGCCCTATTCCTATAAATTCCAATAGGTCTTTTACCTCACTAAACTCTACAAGGATATCAATGTCACTATCTGGCCTTTCCTCCCCTCTTGCTGTTGAGCCAAATATTCCAATTTTTATAGCACCGTGTTTTTTTAAAAATGAAATAATGATTTCATTTTCTCGTGGATTCATGAATGCTATGCATTATTAGTGTATTTATCGATTATCTTTTATTAAAAAGAAATTAAACTAGGAATAAGAGTAAAGAAACTGGAAGACATCCATAGCTACTACTGAAACCATAGTTATCTTTTGTCACTAAAATCCCTCTGCCAAATGATTTAAAGTTAGATAAATCAGATTTTTTTATAGTGCTTTGATACTTAACTTCAAAAGGATATATTTTATCCTCTGTTAGTAAAAGGAAATCAATCTCTTTTCCTTTTTTGTCTCTATAATAACACACATGATCTTTTGGATCAAATAAGTCTCTTGGATTTAATGAATATGCAAGTCTACAAAGATGATTCTGTACAATTCCCTCAATAATCTTACTTTTGATTTCTAGGTCTAGGACATTTTTTTTCAGATTTATAAAATAATCAGCTTCTGCGTTAGACCAGCCCGAAAGGGCGTGAAAAATGAAAGGGTCTTGAACATAAAGTTTCTTATTCTTGTTAAAAACAATTCTATTTTTATCGATTGAATAAGCATAGATTGTATTAATAACAAATAACTCTTCCATTGCACCCACATAATCTTGTATTGTATTGTGTGATTTGATATCCGTATTTTGAGAAAGATTGTTCCAACTAATAGGATCAGAAACTGTCCTACATATCTCCCTAATTATCTGTTTGAAATAGTTTTCTTTGAAGTTATACCTTCTTAAATCCCCTATTATAGAACTTATATAGATATTAAAGGTATTGTTGGATATTTTATTTTTATTCATATATTCATTTATAACATATGGGATTCCACCACAGGCAATATATTGGTCAAAAAGGACGACGAGTTCATTTTTGTAAAGCATTAGCTTCTGCATTCTTGGATCGTCTTCTCCTTCAAAAAATTTGAAAATTAAATTATGTTTTTCTTTTGAATGGTTTAAATTAATGTCTGATAATATTCCATTGAATTTTGGCTCAATTAATTTTACAAACTCTGAAAATTTCATTGGTAAAAGAATCTTGTCAAGCGTTTCATCTTCTGATCCTCCTCTCCTTCCAGGCAATGTTTCTCCAGAATATTTAATATCCATAGAATGCGATCCTGTTATTAAAATTGAACAGTTTTCAAAAAGACCTTTGTTTGATAAATGAAGTATTTCTCTTTGCCAGTTTTTTACAGAACATATTTCATCAAAAAATAAATATTTTCTATCGCCAGAGTTAACGCCAGTCCAGTTAAGGTAAATTTGGATTATTTGACTAAGTTCTTCAGCATTGTTCATTTCAAATGACCAGAAGAATATATTTTCAGGATTAATTTTATTTGAATTGATAAGTTCTTTTATTATGATTTTTAGTAATGTAGTTTTGCCAACCTGACGAGGCCCTCTTATTGTATAAATAACATCTTTATCTAGAGAAATGTAATATCTTAATGCTGGGTACCACTTATATCTAACTTCATCAAACGTTTTAATTTTAATATCTTGATTAATGGATTTTTCATCCTTCCACCATGGGTTATTTTCTGAAAGTTGGCTTATATCAAAATAATCCATAAAATAGCATTAACATTATAAATATTTAAACTTATTGATTTTTGACAAGTCATTTATAAATAAGACAAAATAAAATTGACAACGCACATATAAATAAAACAAAAATAAATTGACCAGTTATTTATAAAGAAGCATATTTATTTTTGACAACTATGACATACCAGTTAGAGAACAATTCCTTCTTTGCATGCTTCTTGGACAGTGCCTATATCATTTCTCTTTCTTTCAAACTCTTCGGGCGTATAGCAGAATGCTTGAAGTCTATAAATCCCGCCCCAGAGATCCTGCACTAATCCCATCCTCTTGATAAAATTAATGCCTTCAAAATCTTTACTAACAATGATTATATCATAGTCGCTCTCGATTAAGTTGTCTCCCCTCGCTCTCGAACCAAAGAGAAGAACTAATTCAGTGTTAAATTCATTTTTTATCAGCCTGACTAAATCATCTAAAGTTTCAGCTCTTTCTCTATCCATCATATCTCCTGCAATGTAATTAAAAATTAAGTGATAAAAAATTAATGGTAATACCCTAACTTGATCTCTTAAATTCTGTAATAGCATAGTAAATCTACACCTAAAAGATATCGTTACAATGTTCCAAGATAATAATAGAAAATCCATCCATTAATAATGGCTATCTCTCACCTCATGAAGCCAATAAGGAAAAGAGATAGAATATGTAAACCAGAAAAGGGAGAATTGTATCAATAAGAATTAAAACAGAAATGAAATAATAATAAATTAACTTGGGGATGTCCTATTTTTTATCTTGATTTTTCTTCAATATCTTTTGTATTTTATCCACAGGCACTACGCTCTCGTAAATAGTAACGTCGTCTATATACCATCCCTGATATTTATTGTACTCGTCATCTCCTGAGTCAAAATAGAATATCACCCTGCTAACTCCAGGATAATTTCTTAGATTAACTGTATGTTTAACCCAGACTCCAGGCACATTGTAGCCACCAGAACTGTAATCTCCAGATGAATCATAAGTATCATCTTTGGGATTTAGTTGTAAAAAAAGATACTTTGTTCCGTCGTCTGATGTGATCTGCATTAGGTCAAAGGTGCTTGGATTTAGAGCTTCAATCTCCCACCATGTCCAGAAAGTAAGTATAGAGGGGTTAGCTAAAGGGGGAGAGATAAGCATTCCACTGTTTTCTCCGACGTCATAGTCACCAGTTGATTCGTCTCCGTACCAGAAGCTTCCTACTCCGCTATGCGCATTTGGGTAGTCAGAGTTTGATGGCGTGACCCAGTGCCATAGCCCTGTAGTTGTCCAACCTTGCGTGCCATCTTCAAAATCGAATATTCCGCCTCCCGCAACAGAAAAAACTGATAAGAAAAATATTACGCTTACTACTATTGAAATAAAAGATATTTTCTTCATGTTTAGCATATGCAATTATTTTATTTATAAAATTAACTACAATATAATTATAGAGAATATAGAATTAATAATCTTAAAATTGATCCATATATTAATGGCTATCGAAAAACGATTTAAATATAAGAATTATTTTAATTATTGTTATGGATATAAATCTTGACAAGGAGCTAGGATTAATAAAAAAAATTAAAGGATTTGATCACGTTAGATTTATTTTTCTCTACGGTTCAACTTCTACAGGTAATGCAAATAAGAATTCAGATATTGACCTCTGCATATACTATGAAGGCCCAGAGAACGAAGCGTCTAGATTTAGATTAAAAGTATTATCAGAACTATCAACCGATAAATACGATGTAAAAATCTTTCAGCAACTTCCCCTCTATATTAGAAAAGAAGTTCTAAAAGGAAGATTACTTTATTCAAAGGATTTTAGTTTTGTTCATGAGGTAGCTCTTGATACCATTAGGGAATTTGATTATTTTAAAAGATTTTATTATGACTATATAGGACTAGAAATGATAACATGAGAAAAGAAATTATTCTATCCAAAATAAATGAAATAGAGGAAAGCATTCCGTTGATAGCTGAAAATATGCCAGAAGATTTTGAGGATTTTGAAAATTTAGGATTGTTAAAGGATGGCATCTACAAAAGAATACAATACATAATTGAAAATATCCTAGATATTTGTGCAATTATTAATTCGGATCTCAAATTTAGCTCGCCAGGAGAAGAAGATGATGTTATTACTAATCTAGTTAAAAACAAGATATTATCACTAGGTATCGGAAAAAAAATCAAAGAACTTAAAGGCTTCAGGAATATTATAGTTCATAGATATGGGAAACTTGATGATAAATTATCGTTTGAATTAATAAATGAAAATCTGGAAGATTTTGAAAAAATTATAGAAAATATAAAGTCAATTTTAGACAAGTACTAACTTAAAACAACTTCTTGATGCTCTTCTCATAGGGTGGCTTTAATACCCCTCTTTCTGTAATTATCCCTGAGATATATTTAGCAGGTGTCACATCAAATGCAGGATTAAAAACGTCTATGCCTTCAGTTGCAATCCTCTTGCCACCTATGTGGGTCACCTCATCCTTACTCCTTTCCTCAATAGGTATACCCTCGCCTGTTTTTGTCTTTGGATCGAATGTGGATATAGGTGCTGCTACGTAGAAAGGTATGTTGTTTTCTTTGGCCAAAACTGCTACTTGATATGTTCCAATCTTATTTGCTGTGTCACCGTTCATGGCTATTCTATCGGCTCCAACTATCACCTTCTGGATCAATCCTCGTCTCATAGAGATACCTGCCATGTTATCGCATATCAAAGTTACAGGAATCCCATCTTCCTTTAACTCCCATGTTGTGAGTCTTGCACCCTGAAGGAGTGGTCTTGTCTCATCTGAATAAACCCTAATCTTCTTGCCTGCCTCAACTGCGGCTCTAATCACTCCAAGTGCAGTGCCGTATTCAGAAGTTGCAAGTGCTCCTGCGTTGCAATGAGTAAGTACTCCGTCTCCAGTGGAAATAAGGGGGTGCCCGTATTGCCCCATTTTTCTATTAATCTCCGCATCTTCCTTCCTTATCCTTTCTGCCTCTAAAATAAGTTCATTTTTAATTTCTTCAATTGATTTGTTTTTTATAGAGTCAAAATAGCTCATCATGCGCTCAATTGCCCACATCAAATTAACTGCTGTGGGTCTTGCATTTTTTATCTTTTCTCCTTCTAGTATAACATTGAAAAAATCATCCTTGTTACTGCCTTTGTAGCTTAATGCTGCTAAAACAATGCCGTACGCCCCTGCCACACCGATTGCAGGTGCACCCCTAATTGCAAGAGTCTTTATTGCTACTTCCAATTTCTTTACATCTGTGCATGAAACGACTTTATATTCGCCCGGCAGAAGGGTCTGGTCAATATATTTGACCTTGTTATCTTCAAAAAAGATAGTTTTAATCATTAGAATACCGCCCCAAAAAGGTTTAAATACTCCACTCTCATTGGCTATAAAAAACTAACGAGACCCAATATGATCGAAATAACGCCTCTTTTAATATTCAGTATCATTTGGTTTATACTGCCGCCTTACATTGCGAATATGGCACCCGCCGTTTGGGGAGGCGGTCCATCGCTTGATGGCGGGAGGCTCTTTTTTGATGGTAAACGACTGTTTGGTAAAGGCAAGACTACAAAAGGTGCTATAGTCGGCATTCTTGCCGGAGTTATAATAAGCCTGCTGCAGCATATCGCACTTCCTTTCCCTTCCTTAGGATATGCTCTTTTGAGGGGTTTTCTTTTGGGGACAGGGGCGATTGGGGGGGATATTTTCGGCAGCTTCATAAAAAGGAGATTAAATATTGAAAGTGGTGATTCTGCCCCTCTGCTTGATCAGCTTGATTTTATGATTGGTGCAATAATATTGGTAGCCCCGCTGGGCCTTCCATCTTTTGAAGTTGTCTTGATATCAATTGTAATAACTCCTTTCGTCCATTTTGTTTCTAATGTTGTATGGTATCTTGCCGGCAGAAAAGAAGTCTGGTGGTAGCCTAGGCTTTTCTTGCAAATGACATGTAACCCGTGTGACCAAGCATCCTTGTCTTTGGCCTTGTGCCTTTTTCCTTTACCTCGTATTCTCTTATGATGCATTCGATTGATTTAACTTCAGTATAATCGTATTTTGATATTTCTCTTCTGAAATCGATGACCTGCTCTATGCAAGGAGAAAATGAGAATATGAATCCACCGGCCCTTAGTGCCTCATAGGCATGGCCAACAACTCTATAAGGCTCAGGGAGGTCAAGAGAAACAAGATCGACATCCTTTTCATCGATGCCCTCATAGATATCCTTTAACTTAAACTCAACATTTCCCTTCCCATATGTGTCAATATTCTCTTTAGCGACCTTTAGAAAGCGCTCATTGATATCATAAGAGTAGACTTTTCCAGGAAATACGGTATATGATAATAATAGCGTTACCGCTCCTGATCCTGCCCCTGCCTCAACTACGGTATCCCCGCTGGAGATACCGGTATTTGCAATTATCTGGCATGCATCATCAGGATTTATGGTCTGGGGCATCTTTCTCATCATATAGATATAGTCGATTAGATTTGGTTTTAGTATGGAAAAACTCTTCCCCATGTGGGACTTAATCTTGTCTCCATAGGTCTTACCAATAAGTTCAGATAGGTCAAGCTTTCCCAGATTTGTATGAAATACCCTGTTGGTGACTGTTATCAAGTATTTCTTTCCCCTTGGGTCTAATATAAGCACTCTGTCGTTTTCTTCTATCGTATGAATTCACCCCTTGGCGCCAAAAAATAAACTTCTGTGATAAATGTAGATTCAATCGCTTTAATCTGCTCAAAATACATGATACAAAGTTATTTAAATAGTTCTTAAGAGTTTTCCTTGGGGAGGAAGGTTATGAAGGCATTTGAAAAAATTTTTGATAGGATTGACGTTACAAAGCATAATTATAAAAAATTGATAATATTCCCTTTAATTATAGTATTAATATCTGTTATCATTATCTCAACTCTTGGAGTTAATTTGGGTGTTGATCTAAGAGGTGGAACACTTGCAACAGTTCAGGGAGTTGAATACACTCCTGAAATTCAAAATTATCTTATTACAAATCTAGGTGATTCAACTATCAAGGTAAGATCAATTTTCAGCCCCTTGGCAGAAGGATTTATTGTAGAAACTGGGCCTGATGTCGATTCGGCAAAATTAATCAGCTTGATAAATCAGAGATACCCAGATGTTGCTGTAAGCGTACAGAACATCGGACCTTCCTTGGGCGCCTCGTTTTTGAAGCAAGGTACTCAAGCAGTTTTATTTGCATTTTTATTTATGGCTATTATTGTCTTTATAGCTTTCAGAATGCCCATACCCGCAGGTGCTGTTGTCTTTGCAGCTTTTTCTGATATGTTGATTGCTCTTGCATTTATGTCAGTTGCAGGGATTGAACTTTCAAGATATACCATAGCTGCTGTTTTGATGTTGATAGGTTATTCTGTAGATACAGATATCCTTCTTACGGCAAGAGTTCTTAAAGAAAAAGGAGACGACATAAATGAAAGAATAAGAAATGCAATGGGCACTGGGCTCACAATGACAATGACCACTCTTGCTGCGCTGACGGCGCTTTACATATTTTCTACTTCTGATGTCCTAGATGATATTGCTATTGTTTTGATATTCGGCCTTATAGGTGATCTTATGATGACCTGGCTCTTCAATGCAGGAGTATTGAAATGGTATGCACTTAGAAAGCAGGGGGCTGACTAAATGAATAAGATTCTAAAGAACGGCAGAGTTCTCTTATTGATAGTTGCAGTGATATTTTCAGCTGTTGCAATTAATTTTAACGGCATATCTACAGGCCTTGATCTAGAAGGTGGAACACTTGTTACCTTGGAGCTTGAAAGAGCCGTTGCAAATGATGTAATGGAGGATACTGTTACAAGGCTTGAGTTAAGATTGAACAGGCTTGGTATATCTGATGTAAATGTAAGGCCGTGGGGAGAATCCAATATAATGGTTGAGGTCTCAGGAACTTCAGCAGAAAAAGAAGCAAGTGTCATTAAGATTCTCCAAGAGCAGGGGGTATACGAGGCAAGAATTGATGGAGTAGTTGCCGTAAAAGGCTCAGATATTGTAAGGGTAGATCCACCTGAAGTCAGGCAAACTTCATATGAAGGAATAAACTGGAATGTACCATTCACCATTACTAAGGAAGCTGGGCAAACTTTTGCTAACGTAGCTAAAGGCAAAGGCGGATACCCAGTAGACATGTTTCTTGACAGGCCTGCAAATTCAGTTATAGTGATGAACAAAAATATGTACGGTTCCATAACTGGCCTGCCATCTGACTTTAATATATCAGGAATTGATGTAAACGTTTCAATCCCTCAAATAGAAAATGTATTTTCGATTGAAAGGAGAATTGGAGACGATATAAAAATAGTAACTTATACAAATAGCTCAGAAATTCCTTCACTCTTGAAGAATTATGTGGGGGATAAGGAAAGAGTAATAGTCCTTGCAACAGAAAATGAAGTTGGAAGAGACATCTACAATCAGATAGCTGCCATGGGATTCAAAACTGAAAGAGAAATCATGGCAGAAAATGAGAGCCAAAGCGCCTATTTCTCAAGAGTAGTTGGTCTTATGAACTCTCCATTACTCTCTGAAAATCTCGCCACTGGAGAGGCTTCGGCTACACCATCTTATGTAATACAAGGCGTTTCCGCGACTTCAGAAGAGGCTATCAAAGAAACTTCAGAATTAAAGATAATACTTCAATCAGGTGCACTTCCTGTTGCAACAGAAATTGTGGGGAAGAGCTTTATTTCACCGACACTTGGTTCAGAGTTTATTAGACAAGTGCTGATTGCAGGTCTTGCAGCGCTTCTTGCAGTTGCAGCTATTGTTTTCATTCGATACAGAAGAATCTATATTTCCTTGCCCATAATACTAATATCCTTCTCAGAGATTATTATAATATTGGGTGTTGCATCTGTTATCCACTGGACAATTGATCTTGCCGCGATGGCGGGTATTATTGCCGCAATAGGTACAGGTGTAGACCACCAGATAGTTATTACAGATGAATCCCTGATGGAAAAAGGTGGAGAGAAGAGAAAAAGGAAGAGCATCAAAAAGAGAGTTGAGCATGCCTTCTTTATTATATTCACATCAGCCTTCACAACAATAGGGGCTATGGCCCCTCTTGCATATTTGAGTTTGGGGATGCTTAGAGGATTTGCAGTGACTACAATAATAGGTCTTTTAATTGGAATAACAATAACAAGACCTGCTTATGGCAATATAGCAAAAATATTATTAAAAAATCAATAATCTAAATGACCATATTTAGATTTTATATTTAATAAATCTATTTTTTCTACATAAACACCAATTAGAAAGCCTATCACAAAGAAGAATCCCAAGAACATTAGACTTATTTCTATTTTAGAAGTCAAGAATAGGTTAATGGTGTACATTTCAATCCCAGTAAAACATCCAAGAGCAAATACTATAAAAGATCTAGCAATAACAGCTTCTTTCATCTCAGATTTATTAGGGATTTGATTCCTTGTTTCTTCTATGAGTTTTAATAGTTCCCTTCTTAAATCTTCATCATTTAGGTTGCCAGTCATGCAAATCTTAATACAATTGTAGCGAAAAGCTTAAAAAGATTTGGCTAAGATATGCGATTTTCTCAATTTTTTAGTTTTAATACTTCAAGTTCTTTTTCAAGTTGTGCAAGCTCCTTTTGGCTAAAAGCGTCTTTATTTAATGGAATAATCAAGCGTGAATTTTCAATTAGAACTAAATCTCTAAGCGCTTGTATAAATTTTAAGACTATATCAAAATTGTTCTGAGCTATTAAATATTCAAGCCCTTCCAGAATAACAATGGAATCTTTTCCTTTATTAATAAAATCTGTTATTAGGTTCATAAGGCTATTTAGGTAAATAGGAGAAATTGTATTTACTCCTTCTATCTTTGATAACCAAATAAAAGGCGTCTTTTCAAGATCATATATTTTCTTTAGTAATCCAGGTGATGTTCTTGTTATTGCAAGACCTGATATGTTGTGTGTTACAAGGTCCTTAAAGATTTCAAAACTCTTCTCATATTTTTTTTCATAGACTATAAATGATTTGCTGGAGGGGAGTTCATACTTAATTGGGAAAGGTGCCTCTTCTTCTCCATTAGTAGATATATTATACTTAAATCTTAAAAGAAATGGAGTGGATTCTCCAGATATTAAAATGATAACGTTTTCATCCTCTTGTTCAAAAGGCGTATCTAATTTCTCAACATATAATGCCCCTATGATATCCTTTTCAAAAAATATGGGCGAGAAAAAACTATTTTTAGAGACAGGGGCCGTATTTTTATTTTTATAGTTATTATAAATATTAATGAGTTTTTTTTCTTCTTTTAAGTTAAATCCTATCTTATTTAAAATTATAGGATTCCCATCCCCTTCAACTGAGTAAAATACTACTTTGTCAACTCCAACTGCCTCATGAATTGTGTCCACGATTAGCTTTGCCCCTTTTTCTAAGGAATCAATTTCTCTAAGCTTCTCCGATAAAGTAATCACAGAAAGTAATTCTTTGTTTCTTTTTACATATCTCTGTTTCAATGCATTATTATAATGCTTCACAAGATTAGATAGTTTCCACCTATCATAGGCCTTGAAAACAAGGCGCCTTATATCGTCTACGCTAACAGGTTTTTTCAGATAATCGTAGGCCCCATGTTTAATAGCTTCAAGTGATGAGTCAAGGGTTGCGTGGCCAGTTAAAATTATAACCATTGTTTCAGAATTGATATTCTTAATATTTTTTAAAGTTTCTTCACCAGACATCCCCTTCATTTTGAGGTCAAGCAGAACAAGATGAATGCTATTACTTTTGAATTTTTTGATTGCTTCTTCGCCACTGTCCGCATCTAATACAGTGTATCCTTCTGTTTCCAAGATTATTTTCAGGCTGTCCCTTATGTTTATTTCATCATCGACTATTAGAATATTGAACTCGTCTTTATCCATTGATTCACCCCCTTGTGAGGCAAATTTTAACTGTAGTCCCTTTATTTATGTCGCTATCTACGTACATCTTGCCGCCATGAGACTCAATTATTCTGTGCGTCATAGGTAAACCGATACCTCGGTTATTTGTAAATGATTTTGTTGTATAGAAAGGGTCAAATATACGTTCAAGATTTTCTGGGGGTATGCCAATACCATTGTCAGTGACTTTGATCTCAATGTAGTCTTGATTCTTTATAGTTTCTATTTTTACAGTCGCATTGCGGTCTATATTAATCAAAGCATCTTTAGCATTTAATAGGAGATTCATTACGGCTCTTTGAAGTTGACCTTCAGTAAAAGGAACAATGCAATCGCCACATTCTTTTAAAGAAATAGATATGTTTTTTGATTTGAAATCGTTTTCAACTAATTCAATTGCTTTTTTTATCTCGCTATCTACATCAATTGCAGATATCTCACCGTGCATATAAGATGAGAAATCCAAAAGCCAGTTCAATATGCCGGCAATTCTTTCGACTTCATAGTTTACAGTCTGGATATATTGTTTTCTTTTTTCGTCGTCATTGGTATTCTCAATAATATATAGATAATTAACAATGACATTTAAAGGATTATTAATTTCATGTGAAAGGCTTGCTGAAAGCCTTTTGATGGAGTCTAGTTTTTCCGATATCAAAGGAGAGAGATTGATTCCTTTAGTCTGATCAATTTCTTTAAATGAAGCAAGTATGGTTTTAGTTCCTTCTCTGTCTAAAAAATCAAACTTAATTTCACATAAAATCTCTCCACCGCTTTTATTCATGACTGACCCTGTTGTAGTGTAGGAGAATATGCTATCTTTTGTTTTTGAATTAAGAACGGTAAGTATGTTTTCTTTTCCATTGCAACATAATAAGTCGGGAAAGGAGATATTTTTTAGATCGTCTCTTGAAAATCCTGTCATATTTATGAGGGCATCATTAAAAAAAAGCAGCCTATCCTCTACTATTTCAGCCATTGGCATGGCAAAGTTTTTTGATATACTCACATTGAAAGTGGAGTTTGATGGAGAAAATTCCTTGGTTTCTGTCATTTTATTCGTACTCAATAACTTGTGTTTTAGAGGTCTTTTTATATATTTGCTTTAATATTGCGATTTTCTTAAATAAAATTAATTAAATCACAAATAAAGAAAAAGAAAACTTCTTAAAGTGACATATTTTAGTTTCAAACGGAGATTCATTTGCCCTACATAGAAAATCTTCTAGAGATAGACCTAGATACTGAAAAAATTGAAGTAAAAAAACTGGATAAAAAGATGGCCAGTAAATATATTGGAGGTAGGGGTGTTGGAGTAAAACTACTATTTGATATGCTTCCTCCAAATACCGATCCACTTTCACGCGATAATATTTTGATATTTGCAACAGGACCTATAACAGGAACTGTTGTTCCACTTTCTGGGAGGCATATAGTCGTTTCTAAATCCCCTCTTACAGGCACTGTCTTTGATTCGAGCGCAGGTGGTTTTTTTGGAAGAGAACTTAGGATGGCGGGCTTTGACGTTGTTGTGATTAAGGGGGCTGCAGAAAAACCTGTTTATATCGAAATAGACGATGGTAATGTTGAAATAAAAGACGCATCAAACATATGGGGAAAAAATGTAAAGGAGTCTACATCAATCCTATCAAATGACGGCTTTAAGGTATCATGCGTAGGAAAAGCAGGTGAAAAATTAATACCGATTTCTTCAATAATGAGTGAGTACACTCATGCCTGCGGAAGAGGTGGTCTTGGAGCGGTGATGGGCTCAAAGAAATTAAAGGCGTTTATTGTTAGGGGAAAGAAAGAAATTCAAGTATCAGACACTGAAAAAATGAAGAAACACATATCAGAATCAATGAGACTTTTAAATGCCTCGCCAGTTGCTTCAAAAGGATTGGCTTACTATGGCACCCCCTCTCTTGTAAATCTAATAAACACAATGCGGATAATGCCAACTGATAATTTTAGGAAAGTTCATTTTGAAAACGCCTACAAGGTTTCCGGAGAATATATAGCGGAGAATTATGATATCAAAAGGAAAACTTGTTACAACTGTTTTATAGCCTGCAAGCGTGAGGACAGAAAACGAAATATGGAAATACCAGAATATGAAACTATTGCAATGTTTGGCCCAAACTCAATGAATGATGATATTGAAAAGATCATACAGGCAAATTATATTTGTAATGATTATGGTGTAGATACCATTTCAGCAGGAAATGCTGTAAGCTGTTATATAGAATTAGAAGGGGAGAAGGATATTGAAAAGCCGCTTAAAGAGATAGTCGAAGGTGGGCCTTTAAGCCAGGGATCTTTTAGGTATTCAAAAGGTAAGGGTAGAGAAGAGTCTTCAATGTCTGTAAAGGGCCTAGAGATACCAGGATACGACCCCCGGGGTGTTTTGGGTCTTGCATTGAGTTATGCAACTTCCAATAGGGGTGCATGCCATCTTAGGGCTTATATGGTAGGGCCAGAAATACTGGGTAAGCCAAAGCTGATTGACAGACTATCATTTTCCGGTAAAAGTGGCCTTATACAGATATTCCAGAATATTTCGGCAAGTGTTCACTCATTGATAATGTGTCAATTCTCGTCTTTTGCATTATCAGAAGAAGAATATGCAAATTTACTTTCTGCGAGCGTTGGTGAGTTGTATACATCTGAAGAATTTATAAAAACTGGGGAGAGGATATATAATCTTGAAAGATTATTCAATCTTAGGGAGAATATGTTATATTCTGAAGATACCCTTCCAGAAAGATTTTTTGGCAGTGATGGTATATCAAAAGATGAATTTAATTCTGTACTTGATGAATATTATACTTATAGGGGATGGATTAAAGGAGTTCCAACTATGGAGAAACTTGAATCGCTTGATCTAAAAAAAGAGGGGAAATTTTTATGTGGAAAGAAATAGGCAAGTTCGGTAAAAAACTTGTTGAGGGGGGATATCTTAGCTCTCATTTTGGCAATATAAGCGTCAGAGTTGGAGATAGTATTACTATTACAAGAAGCGGATGTATGCTTGATGAAATAACAGAAGCGTCTGTTGTTACAGTTGATCTTCATAAGCCATCGTCTCTTGACCTAATAGCTTCAAGTGAAACTATAGTTCACAGGGAGGTATACAAAAATACTTCTGCCCTTGCGGTCATTCATGCACACTGCCCTTTTGCAGTCATAGAATCTCTTTTGAATGATGCATCAATTGAACCTTACGACTCTGAAGGAAAATTCTTTTTTCACGAAATACCCATAGTTACTGGGCATATAGGTACAAAAGAGCTTGCTCAAAATGTTGCAAAGGCTCTTGAAGTGCACAAGGGTTGTATAGCAAAGGGACACGGAACATTTGCAGTTGGTAAGATATTAGAAGAGGCTTATGTCCACACAACAATGATGGAGCACAGTGCAAAGATAAAGTATTTCTGTGATTTAAGCAAAAATAAATAATAAATTATTATTTTACTATAAGAACAGGAACTTTGCTGTTTGATACAACTATAGAAGCTACCTTGCCAAGGGCTGACCTATTTGATTTTGAAAATCCATATTGGCCCATAATAATTAATTCGTATTTTCCTTCATCTGCCTCTGCCAGAATCTCATTGGCAGGATTTCCAGATCTTGCTTTTGTTTTTGGTTCAAATCCAAATTTCATCAAAAGTTTGTAAGCGTTTTCAAGTATTTTGAAACTGATATCGACAGGTTTAAGGTTTTTTAAATCCTCGATTGTTTCCACATTTTTAAGTTCAACTTCTTTTAGCTTTCTTACTTCTTCATTGAATTTTCTTTCATAAAATTTGAATTCTTCATGGACTTTTGGCATAACGTATAAAACAACTAATTCATGCTCCTGAGATTTACAAAAAAGTTGCGCGCCGTAAGCCAGAGCGCTGTCAGAATAAAAGGAGCCATCAGTACACATCAATATTTTCATATAATCACCTTATTGGCATATAGGGTATTAAGAATACCAAGATTATATTTGCTATCAGTGTTGATATTCCACCCACTACAAGCCCAATCCATAACCACTTCATGAACCTCATGCTATATTTCTTTCTTTTTTCTAATATACCTAAAGCAACTATATTTGCAGTGCTCCCTATCATTGTAATGTTACCTCCGTAACATCCGCCAAATAAAAGAGCCCACCATAATGGAAAAGTATTAATTCCAAGGCTATTAAAACTTTCGACAACAGGTATTAATGTCTTATCCTGTAATTATTTCCTTTTCCTTTCATTAAAAAATCTCCCCTATTTTAGGTAGTATCTGGCGAATTACTGCCAGATTCTAGCTTTCTGTAAAATGCCTTTTCCGGTGTCTCA